>Ga0210396_10000800_pt1 | contig 36871 bp, 41 predicted proteins | sample IncBWH17OmetaG_FD_155466 | JGI IMG/M metagenome (GOLD analysis project Ga0210396, IMG submission 155466) | Forest soil microbial communities from Barre Woods Harvard Forest LTER site, Petersham, Massachusetts, United States - Inc-BW-H-17-O ...
GTACTAATTTAAGGTAATCATATACCCCTATCCGTCTTCATAAAGAAAAGGATACTTTATTTCATTCAATATGGTAAGATTGCTTCGTCCCTCGCAATGACGGTGTCACTTTCTACTCATAACTCTTAACTCATAATTCATAACTCTTTAAAGCGTACCTTTGCACAACCAATTTTTAAAATTTAAACCATGAACCGTACAGCAACCATAGCAGTAGTAGTTTTATTGATCATATTAGTAGTATTCGGCATATTCATTACCCCTTATAATGGTATGGTGCGCCGCAGTAACGAAACCAGCAAAACGTGGAGCGATGTTGAGACCCAATACCAACGCCGTAACGACCTTTATACCACCGTTATTAACACCATTAAAGGTTCGGCTAAGTTTGAGCAATCAACTCTTACATCGGTAATCGAAGCCCGTTCAAAGGCTACCAGCATAACCGTTGATGCAAGCAAGCTTACACCGGAAAGCATACAACAGTTCCAACAAGCACAAGATGGCTTTAAAAGCTCTTTTGGCCGATTAATGGCTGTTGCTGAGCAATACCCCGACCTGAAGACCACAGCAGCTTTCCAGGATTTCCAGACCCAACAGGAAGGTACTGAGAACCGTATCAACAAAGCACGTACAGATTTTAACGCTGCTGTGAACGATTATAATAATTATATCGGAACCTTCCCTCATAACCTGGTAGCAGGCATGTATCACTTTGAAACCAAGGGTTACTTCAAGGCCGATGCCGGTACCGATAAGGTTCCTAACGTTAGTTTTTAATATTCCAGATGTTTTTCAAAAAGAAGTTTTTCTCGAAAGCGGAAGAACAACAGATAATAGACGCCATTAAAATAGCGGAACGCTCCACTTCGGGAGAGATACGCTTTTATGTGGAATCGAAATGTGAGGGCGATGCTTACGAAAGAGCCGTTGCCCTGTTCCATCATTTACAATTGCACGAAAAGCACCACCGCAATGGTGTGCTTATTTACCTTGCCACCAAGGAACGCAAGTTTGCCATTGTAGGCGATGAAGGCATACACACTAAAGTGACAGATACCTTTTGGGAGGATGTCAGAACCAATATGATCGAGATATTCAAACAAGGCAATTTGGTTAAAGGCATTTGTGAAGGGGTTAAACAGGTTGGCGAAAAGTTGAAAGATTCTTTTCCCTTCGACCCGAACAACAAACAAGGCTACACAGACAAAATAAATCACGGCAAGTGAAAGGATATATAAAAAGATTGGTGGTATTGGTTTGCTTGCTGGGTTTGGCAATATGTAAGGTCTATGCACAAACGGGAGATAAATTGGTAAATAAAGATCTTCCAGCAATGCCTAACCCTCCCCGTTTGGTGAACGATTTTGCCCATGTGCTTTCAGCAGATGATGCTCAACGGTTAGAGAACAAGCTCGTTCATTACAACGATTCCACATCTACCCAAATAACTATTGTGGTAATGCCATCGGTTGATGATGATATTGCCAGTTTTGGTGCAAGGCTCGGCGATTTTTGGGGCATAGGCAGAAAACAAAAAGATAACGGCATACTTATAAGTATAGATATGGCTCACCACCATGTAAATATTGCAACAGGCCGTGGTGCAGAAGGAGCAGTACCCGATGTTACAGCACGTAAAATAATCGACAACTACATTACCCCAAACTTCCGTAACCAGGATTATTACAAGGGGCTCGACCAGGCAACAACTGCAGTAATGCAGGCGATGGCAGGTGAGTTTAAAGGCGATGGCGATAATAACCCCTTAGCCGGTAATAACAAATACTACATCCTTGCTTTCATTATTCTATTCATTGTCTTTTCTATTATGAGAGGCAATGGTGGTAACCGTGGTGGTAATTATGGCAGCAATGGATTCCTTTGGGGACTAGGTACAGGCATGCTTATGGGCGGTGGACGCGGAGGAAGTGGCTTTGGTGGAGGAGGCGGTGGTGGCTTCGGAGGATTTGGAGGCGGCAGCTTTGGCGGCGGCGGCGCAAGCGGAAGCTGGTAGAAATACTAGCTAAGAGTTATGCCATAGGCATCCCTTCGGGAAGAGCTAACTACCAGTTCGAGTCTATTATTTTAGTTTTTGCATTGGGTTCGTCAACAAACTCTCCAACAGTTTTTACTGTAATATATTTTACCCCATAGCTGTTCTTTTCCTGTTTCCACACAAGTGTTTTTTTATCTAAATAAAATGGAAACAGCTTATAATAGAAATTGGGCTGAGAATAGAAAATATCAGAATCATGTATCTGGTTCTTTTGAATAAGGTCACTGTCAGATACAAGTTTGTTATTGGTAATTGAATCCATCCTTTGCCATTTTTCAAAACCCATATAATCGGCCACAGAATTTTGATTAGCCATATATATCAGTGGGCCATTATTAGATTGGTAAAACCATCCTACAACATCCATTTCCTCAAAATAAAAGGCTTTTTTCTGAGTAACCGAGATCAGTATGCACCTAAACACCCTACAGAAAGAACCATTGCAATTCGGGTCAGCTAACAATGGAATATAATAATACAGTGTATCATGAACATAAAAATAAGTACTAGATCCACTATTGATAGTTGCAGGTGAAAAATCCATATCGAATTGGGAAGCGCCCAGTAAATTACTATCTATACTTCCATTACTAAACTGAATACGTGGCTTTTCATCATCAAGGGTGTCAAATATTACGGTCACCTTATTTACTCCAGATTTTTGGTAGAATACAATCTTATCCGGTTTTAAATCGTATTCTAATGAAGTTTCTTTAAGTGTATTGCTGGCATGCAGATCATCAAGAGTGCCTTTATATGGCCTTTGTGCCCTTACTCTTAATGAAAGACACAACAGTAAAACAAAGAGTGTTCTCATCAATCTCAATTAGTGGTTCCTTCACAAATTTAATACTTTCATTGTCAGTCTGAGCTTGTCCAAGACCTTTAGATATTAATTTATTTCTCCCTTTAAAGTATTTATCAGATATTGGCGTCTTTATAAAAACTCATTCATTGAACAAAAACATATTTTAAACTTATGAAATACAACTTACTTGGTAATACCGGCCTCAAAGTTTCTGAATTGTGCCTTGGCACCATGACATTTGGCGGAGGAAAGGGAATGTTTGCTGCCATTGGCGCTGTAGAACAAAAAGCTGCTGATGCGCTTGTTGCCCGATCGGTTGAAGGCGGCATTAATTTTATTGATACAGCCAATGTTTATTCAGAGGGCATGTCGGAAGAAATAACCGGGCAAGCCATACGCAACCTGAACTTGAAACGCGACGACCTGGTAATTGCAACCAAAGTACGTGGCAGAATGAGTGAAGGGCCAAATGGCAACGGATTAAGCCGCAAGCACATTATACATGAAGCAGAGGCCAGCCTTAAGCGTCTTAATATGGATTACATCGACCTGTACCAGATACATGGCTACGATGAACTTACTCCGATAGAAGAAACCCTCGAAGCACTCGACCTGCTTGTAAAGAGTGGTAAAGTGCGTTACATAGGTTGCAGCAATATTGCAGCATGGCATATTATGAAAGCTGCTTCATATTCTCATTATAACCATGTTTCGAAGTTTGTTTCATTACAAGCTTATTACACCATTGCAGGCCGCGACCTGGAAAGAGAACTGGCACCCGTATTGAGAGACCAGAATATGGGCCTGATGGTATGGAGCCCGCTTGCAGGAGGTTTACTGAGCGGTAAATACAACCGTAAAATGGAAGCCGAAGCGGGTTCGAGGCGTATTAAATTCGATTTCCCTCCTGTAAACCAGGAAAGGGCTTTTGATATTATTGATGTGCTGGAGCCTATGGCAAAAGCAAAGAATGCATCGGTGGCACAATTGGCACTGGCATGGTTATTGCACCAACGTGTGGTTACAACTGTAATTATAGGCGCTAAAAAATTAGAGCAAGTTGACGACAACCTGAAATCGACTGGGGTAACATTTACTGCCGATGAGCTTTTGAAACTAGATGAAGTAAGTAAGTTACCTGCTGAATACCCGGGCTGGATGATGGAACGCCAGGGCGGAGACAGAAGGAAGAAGTAATTTATTCTTCGTCAATAGCTATATTTCCGGGTACAGCTACTATTGCTTTATCTGTCTTCTTGAATATTTGGTTGCGCATTATATAGAGGAACACACTAAAGATTACAACGGCTGCAATACCTTGCACTAAAATAGTATCGGGTGCGCCAATTTTTTTTGATAATGCGCCCATTACCAAAGCACCCAGGGGTTGCATACCGAAAAAGGCCATTGCAAAATAGCTTATAACACGACCCCGCATTGCAGGTGTAGCCGTAGTTTGCAAAATGGTATTACTTACTGTTGCCTGCGCCATAGTACCAAAACCCACAAGAATTATTGATGCATATACCAACAGCGGATTGGTCATATGAGAAAAGATAATTAACCCAACACCGAGCACCAACATAGTTGCAAATAAAATGGCCCTTAAGTTAGCGCCCGGTTTTAACGATGCAAGGAAAATGGTTCCGCAAATGGCACCTAAGCCAATAAAGCTGTTTAAATAACCATACGAAGACACATTACCCTTAACAACTTCTTTTGCAAATTCAGGCAGCAAGGCATTATAAGGGAACACAAAGAAACTGGTTAAGGCAAGCAGTAATATTATAAAGCCTATAGATGGAGTTGCTTTTAAATAATCATACCCTTCTATCAGCTCCTCTCCTATTTTTTTAGTGTGCTTGGGTGGTTCCGGCAGATTAAGCTTCATGAGCAATAACGATATAATTACGGCCACAAAGCTTAGTGCGTTCAAAGCAAAACAAATTCCGGCGCCATACAGTGCGTATACAATACCTGCAACTGCCGGGCCCAGTATTTTAGCCAGGTTAACCATAGAAGAGTTGAGTGCAATAGCATTGGGGAGGTCTTCTTTTTTATCGACCATGTTATATACTAAGCCTTGCCTTGCAGGTACATCAAAGGCATTAATAATACCAAGCAGTACACTTAACCAGAATATCTCCCAAACGGTATAATTATCAAACAGAACCAGCACTGCAATAAGCGATGCCTGTATGAGCGATGCTAGTTGGGTGGTAAGTAATACCCTGAAACGGTTATACCTGTCAGATATTACTCCACCCCACAACGATAACAGAAAGCTCGGGAACTGGGTAAAGAAAAGCGTAAGCGCCACCATAAATGATGAATGAGTTTGAATATAAACCACCCAATACACAGCAGTGCGTTGCATCCAGGTACCTATAAGCGATATAGACTGCCCGAAAAAGTACAACCTGTAATTACGGCTGCTGAATGCCCTAAACGTGCTTATTTTACTAATTGAAGCCATAATTAAAATACCTGATCACTTACATTTTTTCTTTCTTCGCAAAATTTGTAGCTGCCATAATAGCCAACAAGGCAAAACCCACAAAAAATACGCCAACAGAAATATTATCCTGGCACGACATTTTGCCAACTTTGTAAAGCAAGCACCCTATAACCAAATTAAGCAAGGCCCATAATACATTTACAACCGGTGAGGAAGGCCCCCTGCCCGGTGGTTTGGCAAATGGCGTAGGGAAATTATCGCCACAAACACCTTTCACAAAATGCGGCACAAAATTCGAAATGAATGCGCCGGCAAAAAATATACTTACATAATTATACCATTCCATAGTTTCTACTTTTAATTGGTTTCTACTATTTTATTTAACAAAGGCAATATCTTTACAATCGATTCTTTTTCTTTAGCAGTAAGTGATTTTTCAATCGCATCTTTCAACCATTCATCTTTATCATACCTAACCTTCTCTATCAGCTTTTTACCCGATGCAGTAAGCGATATATATACTTTGCGCTTATCTTCTTTTGAAGGGGTACGCTTAATAATACCCTGCTCCTCCATCTTCTTCAATATCTGCGACATAGATTGAGTTTTAACACGCGTTAAAGCCGCCAGTTCGGTCGGCAGCAAAGAAGATACACGGAAGAGATGCGCTATTGTTTCAACTTCGGTCATAGAATACATACCTACCACACCTGCTTGCTTACGAAGCCTTTTATGCAGGGCTGAAACTACATTACGTAAAGAAGATGCAAGTTCTGTGTTGTTCATGATCTTTAATTTTTACTCCATTCATCTATAGTAATCACTTCAGCTTGGCGTGGAAATACTTTGGTGGTCAGCACTCGGTGAATTTCTTCATCGCCATCAGCACAACCATCTGACAGTACTGTAATGTGATAGTCTTTATCCGCTGCTTCACGCAGGGTAGATAACACCACACCACTGGTAGCAATACCGGTTAATACTATATGCTGTATGCCCTGCGCCCTCAATACAACTTCAAGGTCGCTGCCTGTAAATGCGCTTACACGGCGTTTGGTAACGGTAACATCACCCGCTTGTGGTGCTATAGATGCTTCTACTTTCATAAAGTCATCCATATTCAATTTGGCAAACCTTTCCTTACTGGCCGAAAAACCTTTGTTGTTTGCACTCACTTCAGGAAAGCCATTCCTGAAACCAACCACCACGTATATAACGGGTATTTTTTTTGCACGGGCATTTGCAATTGCTTTACTTACGCTACCAACAATAGCTGCAGAAGAAGCGCCAAGCATAGGCACTATACCATTCTGCATGTCCATTACCAACAGAGCTGTGTTTTGTTTGTTTGTTTCCATATAGAGTTAATTTATGTTTCTAAACTTGTTAGTTTACCTTACAAATTTATAATTAATATTTTAAATCAACTATATTCTAAAAAAACAAATAGCTTATGGGCTGATTATGAGAGCTATAAAAACCAGATATTGCTCAACACTCACCTAATCAGGCATTTGCAGCATGCAGCAATAACTTACCATACATCAAGAAATTATATTTCTTGAACTAGGTTAAGTTTTTCCGATTGATTATGATGCAACTTTGCGTCATAATTAAAACTTAAACCAAATGAAAAAAGTAATCTTCCCCATAGCAATCGGAGCTACCCTGTTCCTTTCTGCTTTCACAACCTACACATCTATGAACTGGAAAATAGCTGATGGCTATTCAGTTAAATTCACCAGCAAAGACCCTTCAGGTGTATTTAGTTCACTTAAAGGCGATATTGCTTTCGACGCCAACAACCTTGATGCATCTAAGGCCAACCTGGTTATAGATGTTGCATCTATTAATACTGGTAATGGCATGCAAAACACCAAGGCTAAGAACGAAAACTGGTTCAATGCTGATAAATACCCTAATATAAAGTTCACCTCGAGCAAGTTTGCAAAAACTGCAACAGGCTTTGAAGTAACCGGCACCATGGAAGTACATGGCGAACAAAAACAAATGACCATACCCTTTACTTTTATTAACAACACCTTTGCAGCTAGCTTCAACATCAACCGCCTCGATTTTCATGTTGGAAACACCGAAGGTATGAACGCACATGCATCAACCGATATTAAGATTGATGTTTCAATACCTGTTACACAACAATAAACGAGCATGAAAAAGGCATTTCTTCACGGAATTGTTTCAGGAACAATGGCAGCATTGGCTGCCATTGTTTACTCTGACATTTACCAAAATGCGCTGGGCACCGATTTCCATAAGATCATTAACACAGGCTCGCTTGCCGGTGCATGTATATTCGGTTGCATGTTAATGGCCATTGCTTATTATTTACTAGAGCGATTCAATAAAGAAAACCTGAAAGGCGTATTGAACCTTGTTATTGCAATAGCGTCTTTTGCCAGTATTATAAGCCCAATAGGTGCAAACCTGCCTTTAGATATTAAGAACCCTGAACTATTCCCTGGGTTGGTAGTTCCTATGCACTTCTTCCCTGCCCTTGCTTTCTTTTGTATTGTACCTTTCTTCAAGGCTACGAAAAAAGAGTAATTTAGATTTAAGTATTTCATAGTTACTACTTATTAAAACCTCAATTGAAATAACAATGAAAACAATAAAATTAAACAACGGAGTAGAAATTCCGATTTTAGGTTTTGGTGTTTACCAGGTTAAAGATCTTAAAGAATGTGAAAGAAGTGTTATAGATGCAATAGAAACAGGCTATCGGTTGATTGATACTGCAGCATCTTACTTAAATGAAGAAGCTGTTGGCAGAGGACTAAAAGCAAGCGGAGTGTCAAGAAAGGATCTGTTTGTTACCACAAAATTATGGGTAAATCAGACAGGGTACGAACAAACAAAATCAGCCTTTGACAGAGCTCTGAAGAGATTACAATTAGATTATCTTGATCTGTATCTCATTCATCAACCCTATGGTGATATTCATGGAGCATGGCGTGCAATGGAGGAACTTTACCAGGAGGGCAAAGTGAAAGCAATAGGGATAAGCAATTTTGAGCCCGACAGGGTAATGGATCTAATAATGAATAACAAGATACCACCGGTAATTAACCAGATAGAAACAAATCCATTCAATCAACAAATTGAAGCACAAAAATTCTCAAAGGCAAATAATATCCAGGTTGAGGCTTGGGCTCCATTCGCTGAAGGCAAGAACAACATCTTTACAAACCCTGTGCTTCTAAATATTGGAAAGAAGTATGGGAAAAGCCCTGCACAGGTTATTTTACGCTGGTTAACTGAGCGCGGCATTGTTGCTCTTTCGAAATCTACCCATAAGGAAAGAATGGCAGAAAACATAAATGTTCTGGATTTTGAACTTAGCCCGGAAGATATGAATGCCATTGCAGGCTTAGATACTAAAACCAGTTGTTTCTTCGACCACAGAGACCCTGAGATGGTAAAATGGATATGTGGCAGAAAACTTGATATTTAAAATCATATGGAAATAATAGCTTTAAACGGCCCGGCCGACTGCGGAAAATCAAATACGCTAAACATTGCTTACCAACTATTGCTAAATGCCGGTTATACGCAGGTAGCGGGTCATTTCGGAAAGCCATCTTCTTACAATTTTATTGGAGAGAACTTTTATACCAACAACGACTTTTTTGATGTGTTAACAAAAGAAGGAAAGCTTATTGGCATAACCACAGGCGAAGATTCGGAAGCTGACCTGGAAAAAAGGCTGGATTACTTCAAAAGCACAGGTTGCACAAAAGCTATTTGCGCTTGCACCAATAGCGATAACTATTTGGATGCAATAAAAAAACACGCCAGCTACAAGCTGGTTGGCAAAACATCAGAAACAGAAGATGCATTAAAGCGCATAAACGATGGCGCCTCTGCACGTGAAATTATGGCCATGGTATAAGAGAACAATTCTCTTTACCCTTATTCTATCAGAAATATATTTAGTATGAATACCCCAGAAGATCAAAACACCATTTTCCCCAAAGGAGAAAAAGCCCCGGCAGATTATTTTACAGGGCCGGTGCTGGTAACAAGCCTTGTGCCGAAAGATGAAACAGGCCATTATGCAATAAACAATGTTGTATTTAGTGCAGGAGGGAAAACAAACTGGCACACACATCCGGCAGGCCAAATATTACTAATTATTGATGGCAAGGGTTATTACCAGGAAAAAGGTAAACCGGCCAGGGTCATTACCAAAGGCGATGTGGTAGTTATTCCATCGCTTATTGAACACTGGCACGGAGCAGCGCACGATAGCAGTATGACCCATATTGCGGTTACCAATTTTACTGAAATAGGCCCTGTTACCTGGCTCAAACCCGTATCGGAAGAAGAATATAACAGCGTTCAAAAATAAAACCCATGACAAATAAATTGACAGATGTAATTGTTGTTATTGGTGCAGGCTCTATAGGCCAGGCAATAGCACGCAGGGTAAGCGCAGGCAAACATGTATTGCTCGCCGACCTACGCAAGGAAAATGCTGATGCTGCAGCAAAAGTATTAAGCGAAGCAGGTTTTGAAGTGAGTACTACAACTGTTGATGTATCCTCACGGCAATCGGTGCTTGCACTTGTAAAATTGGCAACTTCGATTGGAAATATAACAGGCCTCATTCATGCAGCAGGAGTTTCTCCTTCGCAGGCACCTAAAGAAGCTGTACTTAAAGTAGACCTTTATGGAACTGCCTTAGTACTGGAAGAATTTGGTAATGTGATTGCACAAGGTGGTTCAGGTGTGGTTATTGCTTCGCAATCGGGGCATCGCCTGCCCGCTCTTACTCCTGAGCAGGATAAAGAATTGGCTACAACTCCCGTTGAGAAGTTACTCACCCTTCCATGGTTGCAACCCGATGAGATAAAAGACACTTTACATGCTTACCAGGTTTCTAAACGTGGTAACTCATTACGGGTTATGGCTGAAGCTGTACGCTGGGGAAAACGTGGTGCACGTATCAATACCATTAGTCCCGGTATTATAATTACACCACTTGCTAAAGATGAGTTAAGCGGCCCACGTGGTGAAGGCTACCGGAACATGATCGAGAAATGCCCGGCTGGCCGCGCAGGAACTCCCGATGAAGTAGGAACAGTTGGTGCTCTGCTGATGAGTGCAGAAGGTGCGTTTATTACCGGTAGCGATTTCCTTATGGATGGAGGCGTTACAGCAGCCTATTGGTTTGGCGATCTGGCACCTAAATAATATCTATATTTTTTGAATATTTTTATACTTGAATTAATATCAAAACATCATGCTTAAAATAACCGAAACCAATGTTACCATAATGGTAGCAGACCTTGATAAGGCAATAAAATTTTACGAGAACATTGGGCTTAAACTAAAGCAACGCTGGGAGAGCCATTACGCTATGATAGAAACCAAAGGGCTCACCATTGGTCTGCACCCATCTGACGGAAAAGCTAAAGCAAGCGAAAAAGTATCTATAGGTTTTATGGTTAATGAAATTAAAGATGCAAAAGTTGTTTTAGACAAACACAAAATATCGTATAAAGAGGAAGACGGTAAATCAGGTATTTATCTGCACTTCTATGACCTTGACGGCACCCTGCTCTATTTTACACAGCCTAAATGGAGGTAATTCACCTATAATACATTCACATCATTTTGAACCACATCAAACCAAATTACTTACCAAAGCTTTATAGTTTTCTATTCTTATTGGTTTTTCCATTTGTAATGCATGGGCAAAGGTTAGATACAATAAAACTATTGCTCAATAAGGGCAGTATAAAACAATTACGGGATTATAAAAACAAGGCCCATTTAAGCAGCGGATTTCTTGAAGACAGGAGCAATATAGACTATGCAATAGTTGATTCCTTTTCTGTTATTTCATGGGAGCTTGATGATACCCATAATTATGCCCCCAATACTTCGATGGATATCTACACCATTGATATGATTACATGCGGTGATGCTATTATATATTCAAAACTTGAAGATCGCTCTAATGTTTATCATACTGACCTGCTCAAAGAAGATACAGATAAAGCCAAAATTATTCTCCTTAAAAAAGACTATAAGAAAACTTATGGTATCGATGTAAACATACATGACTTCTTTCCGAGAAATATTGTTTATGGCGCAGGCTGCGGAATTGCCGGGCAAGATCCTGACTATCGTAAAACGTTAAATATTTATGTAGCAGCAACTAGTACATCTATGCTTGATAAATGGATGCTTTCGCCAACAATTGAAATTCAGATGTATGCCCTTGATGGCTTCAACCAGCTTGTGCAAAAAGGATATAAATTAACAAAAGAGGAACAGCGGCTTATTGAGATTATTTTAAACAAATCCGGCTATGTCAATACTTGCGGCGGATGTATTTATGGTAACATGTCAATATATGATGTAACAACCAGCTTCACATTAATAAATCAAAATCGTAAAGCTGAAAAACAAGAATATGGCCGGCCATGGTATTCTATTTCAGGAATGGTTATATATAAAGACACGCGCCTGCCCGCCAAGGGCGATTCAGTCAAAATGATCGGCTCAGATGGTTCAATCAAATACTCGGTTACAGACTTTAATGGCAGGTATTCATTTGATTCCACCAAAGTAAGATCACAAACTTCTTATATAATTTACGGCTCCGATTCGCGTATAAAATCTGAATGGGGCGACTCTGCCAAAACTTATGTATCAACTGTCGGGGATAATCCTTCTAAAAAATTCATCCGGAATCTTGTAATCCTCAAGAAATAACATTCGGTCCCGCTAGCTCAATAAAGCACAACTTGCGGAGCTAATGGCGTTGTTCCATTGAATGAAAATTCCTATGTGGTGCCAATTTTATCAAATCTTTAAATATTTGTATTGAGGCATGGATTTAAACCAATAGTCTTTACTTTCACTATTGATTAGTCAGGATATTTAATTCTAAACAGGCACCCAAATGAAAAAAACATTTACTCTAATTGCTATTGCAATTTTCTTTCAACTATCTGTAAAATCGCAGATCTTTAATCCTAAGACAGATATAAACGTTTATTTCAATACTCCGGTAGATACTGCTGTGGCACATGGTACCAAGGCAATTTATCTGCCTAATTCTACTATTGGAGATACCATGATAGCCTATATAAACAGGGCAAAATACAGTCTCGATTTTTGTTACTTTGATTATACCGAAGACAGTAACTGGTTTGAAGAAGGATATGTTCCTAATATTCATAAAGCTATTACCGCTGCTTATAACAGAGGGGTTAAGATCCGCTGGATAAGTAATAATATCGATTCTTCTTTAGGATTCTGTAACGCTTTTACACCTAATTATAGTTTAGATAGTATTCCAAAGGGCATACCTAAAATTAACAGGCCGTCCAGTTCCTATGCAGTTATGCACGATAAATTCATAATTATTGACGGAAAATCATCAAACCCTACCGACCCTATTGTTTGGGGTGGAAGTATGAACATAGAAGCCGGGCAATTGAGTTATGATATAAATAACGTTATTATTATTCAGGATTCGGCTGTAGCGCATGCATACACCACTGAATTCAATCAAATTTGGGGCGATACCGTGTTAGGCGGACCTTCAATTGTTGCCAATCAAAAATGGGGAAGTGCGAAAAAAGATCTTTCACTGCATCACTTCCTGGTAGGGACCAATAAAATTCCGGTAGATGCATACTTTAGCCCAGAGAACAACGACAACAAGCAGATATTAGCTACCATGACCGCAGCAACAAGCGAAATAGACGTTTGCATGTATGCTTTTTCATATGCACTTAATGCCGATACCATGTTGGCGGCTCATAAAAGAGGCATTTATGTATCGTGTATTATAGATGATCAATATTCAGGCGATACACCGTACACATCACTTAAACCTGTGCTCGATTCATTAATGCAGCTATATCCTGAAGGTTCAAAGACCAACCCGACATGCAAAAATACAGTACCTATAAGGTTATGTCATAGCAAGTATATGATAACAGACCCTTGCTATTGGACCAATACTAATTCGCACCCTACTGTTGAAACCGGCTCGCATAACTGGAGCAGTGCAGCAAATACTGTAAATGACGAAAACTTTTTTATAGTACATGATTCAACTATTGCCAATTTATATTACCAGAATTATGTTGCCACATTCAGAGATGCGCAGCTTGCAAACGGAATTGCCCACCCAACTCCCCTTATACAATGCCCTACGCTTGCCGAAGGCGTGAATGAATTGCAGACAACTGCTGGAATTAATGTTTACCCAAACCCTGCTAATGATCAGTTAACCGTTTCACTTACCAATATACATGGCAATGAAACTACTTACCTGGTTTATAATTTAATGGGGCAGATAGTATTAAACGGCACACTAAAAACTGATGCTACTGACAAAATAAATATAAACTCACTGCCTGATGGTATATATATGCTGGCAGTTCAAAATGGGAATGCCCGTTATTCAAAAAAATTCAATTGCGTTAAAAATTAGCAGGCAAGTAGAACAAGTTTTAAGTATATAGCCATACCTCAAGCTATTTTTTCTACCTGTTAATCAATAGCTTATTTATCTTTCATTAAAATATTTCTATTTAAACAGTATTACGTAACTTAAAAGTTACATATATTTGCGTAACTTTTAAATTACATATCATGACAAAGACAATCAAGCAAACATTCTTCTATTCGCACAAACCCGAAACTGTATGGGAATACTTAACCAAGCCCGAACTGATTGCACAATGGCTAATGCCCAGCGATTTTGAGCCTACAGTAGGACACGATTTTAAATTCACAGCAAGGCCCATGCCCGCTTTCAATTTCGATGGTATAATATACTGCAAGGTGCTTGAGCTTGTACCCAATAAAAGATTGGTCTATTCGTGGAAAGGTGGGCCTAAGCCCGGCACAATAACACTCGATTCAACCGTTGAGTGGACCCTGGTGCCTAAAGATAATGGTACAGAGTTATTACTAGAACATCATGGCTTTGCAACTGATGATGCTATGCTGCAAATATTTACTGTTATGGATGCAGGCTGGAAACAGAACATTGCCAAGGTTGCTGAACTCCTTAAAACCCGCTAATATGCGACAAGCACAATTAGACGCATTCCAGGTAATTGCCGACCCGAGCCGCAGGCATATGATGCATCTACTGTCGAAGGACAGCATGACCATAAATGCCCTGGCAGAAAACTTTAACATGAGCCGGCCTGCTGTTTCAAAGCACATTAAAATAATGTATAACGCAGGCTTTATATCTATTCAGGATATCGGGCGCGAACGGCATTGTGTGCTTAAACAGGAAGGATTTAACGAAGTACAGAACTGGATAAACTACTTCGATAAAATCTGGGAAACAAAGCTCAAGAAACTGGAAAGCCTTTTAGATCAAAAAACAAAAAAATAACAACACAGGGCTTTGCCTGAAAACTTTATATCATGCAAAAGGAAATTAAACATACCTGGTTTTATAACCAATCGCCGCAAGTGGTTTGGGAGTATCTTACAAAGCCCGAATTATTGGAACAGTGGCTGGGGAAAATGGATTTCAAACCGATAGTAGGGCACAAATTCCGGATCATAGGCAAGCAAGGCAGTGAAATTGATTGCCAGGTGCAGGAAGTAAGACCGCTTAGCCTACTCTCCTATTCGTGGCAAAAGAATTCAGCAAAAGATGGTAAACCGTTTACTTCAATAGTTGTGTGGACACTGATTCCGAAAGAGAACGGAACCGAGTTGCATTTGGTTCACGATGGCTTTATTGCTTTAGAAGATCATACGGAACACAACACGGGTTGGACATTATTAGGAAACCGCCTGGGTGAAATCTTAAATGCACTTAAGAAATGACAAACAAGAATTTCACAGCAACCATTGAGCTTGAAAGATCGCCCGAAGATGTTTTCAATGCCATCACTCGCCATGTGACAAAATGGTGGGGCGGCAAAGATCTTTCCGGGAAAACTATTACTATTAATGATGAGTTTGTGATAAACCATCCCGGTGCTCATTATTCAAAACAGAAATTAGTTGAAGTTGTTCCCGGCAAAAAATTGGTATGGCTGGTTACTGAAAGCACGCTGACTTGGCTGAAAAAGGATAAGCAGGAATGGACAAACACTAAAATGATATTTGAGATAAGCACCAAAGGCGATAAAACTATTCTCCATTTCACACATGAAGGGCTTGTACCTGAAAAGGAGTGTCATGCAATGTGTGAGCAAGGTTGGACCACAGTTATTAAAGACTACCTGTTCAACTTTATCACCTACGATAAACCGCATTTTTAATTTCAACAACAAATTATTCAACATGAAAAAACAAACCGAAGAGACCCTTGTGGGACAGGATTTCAGCTATAAGCTGACAGTTAAGGCTACCGCAAAAGAAGCCATGAAAAAAATTGCACAGGTTAATTTGTGGTGGGCTAAAAACTTTAAAGGCAAGGCCAGCAAATTAAATGATGAGTTCTCGGTACATTTTGGAGACACTTATGTAAACTTTAAGATATCTGAACTCGTACCCGGCAAAAAAATAGTGTGGTTGGTAACCGATTGTAACCTGGGCTGGATAAAAGAAAAAAAAGAGTGGAAAAACACGGAAGTGATCTATACCCTTACCGAAAAAGGAGAGAAAACCCAACTAGATTTTGTACATAAAGGCCTCATCCCAGAAAGTGAATGCTATAATGATTGCAAAACAGGGTGGACAGGGCACTTAAAAGGCAGCCTGCAGAAATTAATTGACGAAGGCACGGGGTTTCCTGAATAAGCTATTTGGTAATCTATACTTCCCGGGTATCGTATAAATATATTTTCACATCCTCATCGTTAGGAGCCAATATTTTCCGGTCTGCTGCACAGGCTTGCCCTTCAGGGGTTGCAAAAGCTTTTTTAATGGCAGTAAGGTCATCAAAATAGAGTGTTGCCATAAAATGTATTGCCGGGCCACCCGTAACTGAGATTACAGGGCCCTGGCTTACTTCATACTTTCTCAGCCCCGGAAGTTTTTTAGCCAGCGGAACATGTACACTGAAATAATGTTCCTTAAATGCTTCCGGATCATTTGGTGTGTTATAAATTACAACCATGTGTGCCATATGTATCATTTTAAAGGTTTACTGTCGGGACTATTATTCGAAGTTCTCTTCAAGCAATTCATTAGTTTCTTTTACCAACACATCATTCAAATTCGGCTTTGATGAAGGCTTTAGTAGAAACTTTGCAAAACAAGCTGCTATAACCAGGCTAATAATACCCTGGCATAAAACGGTTGTAGGTGCACCAATATGCTGCGATACGGCACCCACCACTAAGCTGCCCAGGGGAGTCATACCAAAAACGGCCATCAATAAAATACCGATAATGCGCCCCCGCATTTTAGGATCTGATTCAGATTGAATAACAATATTACAAACCGCAAAGGTTGCCATTGAGCCAAAGCCTGCTATTACCGCAAAAAACATAGACAGAGGGAAATACTTCATCTGGGAAAAGCAAATAAGCCCTATGCCAAGCAAAATGGCGCTGATAAACATAACTAATTTTAAAGGTGAACCGGGCTTGCGCGAAGCCAGGAAGATGGTGCATATTACTCCACCGGTACCTATAAAGCTATTAATGTACCCATATGTTGATGAGTCGCCTTTAAATATAACATCGGCAAATACCGGCAACACAGTGTTAAAAGGTGATACAAGCAAGCTTATAACAGCCAGCATTAGCATCATCATATATAGTTTAGGTGTTTGAAATAGATATGTAAATCCCTCTGCAAATTCTGCCACCACATTTTTGTCTTTTTTATGTGGCGGCTTATCGGGTAGCTTCATTAACACTACCGATATAAATACACCTGCAAAACTTGCCGCATTTAACAAAAAGCAAACCGGTGCGCCAAATGCATGTAATACCAAACCAGCTGCAGCCGGGCCCAGTAACATGGCAAGGCTTGCGGTAGAGGTTGTTAGCGATACGGCATTGGGCAGATCAGATTGGTCGGCAACAACATCGTGCACAAAAGCCTGCCTGGCCGATACATCAAACGCATTGATAATACCTAATATAATGCTCAATACAAGTATGGCCCATATAACCACATGCCCTGTTAATATTAATGTTGCCAGTAATACGGCCTGTATCATCGATAATATTTGGGTAACCTTAATGATCTTATAACGGTTATACCTATCGGCCATTACACCACCCGGAATAGAGAATAAAGCCGACGGAAGTACTTCAGCACACATAGTTACACCGGTTAAAAAAGAAGAATGCGTCATAGAATACACTACCCAAATTACTGCCGTGCGCTGCATCCATGTACCGAACTGCGATATGGCCCGGCCGAAAAAATAATAGGTATAATTTCTGCTTCTAAATGCTCTGAATAATTCTATATCACTAAGTCTTTTCATACTATAGTATTACACCACCCTCACTCTGGCCTTCGTCGTTCCTGACAATGTATAAAACATCCTTTGAACGGTTATGCTCTTTTAAGAACTTTAAAAGCAATCCCTCTTCCCTGTTTTTGCAGAATAGCAAGGTTTATCCAACACATAGCCATTTGCTCTATCAAATTAAATTTATCATTGCCACCAAAATGATACACGTTTTCAAAACCTATTTCCCTGGCTAATTTAGTTGCCACATCAACACCTTTTGAGCTATTGCCGGCAGTAAACATATCAATTCCATTTCCATTATAAATAGGGTTCAGCATATTTTCAAACCCTGTTGTATTAAAGCATTTTACAACATCTGTAGTGTTGCAATTTGCAAGTATTGCATCAGCTGTATTAGCGAATCCCTCAGGTTTAACAAAAACGGCATTCATTGTATCAATAATAATTTTACTTGAAACATCTCCTAATGACTTTGCTATATCAGCCGCAAATTGCGGTGGGGCCGATATAATGATCACTTCTGACCTCTCAACCGCATCTTTTATCAAATGGACTGAAATGTTCTTAGAATGAGAAAGAAGTTCTTTTCCTTTAAAATCATCGGTATTTCTCACTCCCAGAAATATGCTGTGTCCTTTATCAGAAAATCTTTTTGCTAAAGCTCCTCCTACATTGCCGGTTCCTATTATAGTTATATTCATTTTCTTTTTATTTCTGTAAAAGTAAGAATAAACCAGTAAGCATTTATCTACCTGATACATGCCAACTATATAGCGAAGCAACCCTTTCTTCCACTAAATCAGCCAATATAATATCACTTCTTTTTCGAATTCGTAACAAAGATATATTTGTTGAATAGTTTTTGCAGACCAATCCAATTATTTGAACAGATGAATAACATGACATCCAAAATCAAAAGAAAAATTATTGCAAGTATAGCTTCGTTGCTGTTATTTACGGGATCAATTCTTTTTTTGACCAGTATGAAGTCATCCACAGATAGCATTGTAGGTAAATGGGAATCTGTCGACAAAGATTATATATGGGAGTTCTCAAAAAGTGGCGAAACATATATTGCCAAGATATTATATAATAAAGAAGCACTTGAATCAGATGGGAAAACATATAAAAAAGACGTAAATAATACCGATCCTAGCCTGAGAAGCCGAAGCTTGCAGGGTATTATTTTTATAACCGAGTTAAAGTACGATGATGGTGAATATGTAGATGGTAAAATATATTCCTTCCGCGATGGTGGTTTTTATGACTGCAAGGCAACGGTAGATGGAGACAACCTTCATCTGAGAGCCTACCAGGGCATTTCAGCATTTGGAAAAACACTTGAGCTAACCCGGGTGAAGTAAAACATTTCGAGTCAACTCTACAAAAATCAATATCGGAGGCCACTTAATACCTTGGCACAGCTGCCTGAAACTGCTCCTGGGTTTTGAAATGTACAACATGCCCAAATATCTTTAATTTTGTTTCAATATATGTTCCCCGAATTTGAAGCTTATATCAAAGAGCAGGCAAGCCTGTCTGACCACGACATCGAACTGATGCGCTCCAGGGCTATTGAGAAAAAACTGCGACGCAAAGAATTCCTATTACATCAGGGAGAAATATGCCGGTATAAAATATTTATTACCAAAGGCCTTATACGAACCTATGCCACTCGCGACGAAGGAAGTGAACATATCATGCGCTTTTCTCCTGAAAACAGTTGGACTACCGACCCCGAAAGCTTTGAAAATGATACCCCATCGTCACTTAATATTGATGCTATAGAGACAAGCGAACTGGTATTATGGACAAAGAATGATCTCCGTTACCTTATAACAAACATAACGGGCTTGAAAGCTTATTTTGATAAACTGATGACAGTCAGTGGATCTAAATTCAGGCAACGCATACTCAACAATATCAGTTCAACCGCTGAAGAAAAGTATGAAGATTTCATAAAAAACTATCCCGACATATCTGCACGTGTGCCACTGCATATGGTGGCTTCATACCTCGGCGTAACCCGTAAAACACTTACCCGCATCAGACATGCCAAGGTAAAAAGTAAATAAAAAAACGAGACAAATGTCCTCGCATCGGGGTAGCCTCTTTGTGCAATTTTGCACTCGGAAGAATTTGATTCCTCAGGTATTATTAACTCATTAAAAAAATAAAACATGCGTGTATTTGTTACAGGAGCTTCGGGCTTCATCGGTTCTGCAGTGGTTAAAGAATTAATTAGCGCAGGTCACCAGGTATTGGGCCTTGCCCGGTCAGAAGAATCAGCCAAATTGCTAATTGCAGCAGGCGCCACGGTGCATTATGGCACACTGGAAGATACGAACAGCCTAAGAAGCGGGGCTGCAAAAACAGATGCGGTTATTCATCTGGCCTTTTATCACGACTTTTCGAAATTTGCCGAAGCCGCTGAGTTAGATCGTTTGGCTATTGAGGCACTGGGCGAAGAGCTCAAGGGCTCTGATCGTCCATTAATTGTTACTGCCGGCATTGGCCCGCGTAATGGCGGCCAGGTTGCTACAGAAGAAACTGACCCAATACCAAACCCACGTTTACCACGTGCTTCTGAACAGGCTGCGCTTGCTTTGTTGTCGAAGGGTGTGTGTGTATCAGTAGTTCGCCTTCCACAGGTTCACAATACGGCCAAACAGGGTTTGGTCAGCGGGCTCATTGGCATTGCCAAAGCGAAGGGTGTATCGGCATATATTGATGGTGGCCTCAATCGTTGGGCCGCTGCAAATGTACTTGATGTTGCTGTTTTATACAGACTTGTACTTGAAAAGGGCTCGGCAGGGCGTCGGTACCATGCTGTAGGAGAAGAAGGAGTATCCCTGAAGGATATTGCTACTGTCATTGGTGAAAGAATAAAACTGCCGGTTGTATCCAAAACTAAAGAAGAAGCTACGGCTCATTTCGGCTGGCTGGTAGTGCCAGTCAGTACTGATATGCCTGCCTCCAGCACATTAACGCAAGAATGGCTGGGATGGCACCCGACTCATGAAGGGCTTATAGCTGATTTGAATAAGGGCAGCTTTTAATTCTAAAAAAACTTTCTTCGCCCTTTGTTATTACAGGAGCGAAGAAAGTTTTTAGATAACTACAAAATATCAAGATCACGAGCTACGTAATAACTTGGCACCAGTGGCCTGAAACTGGTTCTACTCCTGAGTTTTGAAATATCCAGTATACCTTCAAATGGCTTAGCTAATGGTTCTTCCTTCGGGTCGAATGTATCAGCCGCAAGCCCAAACGAATCGACCAATTCATACAAACTGATAGGTGCATCATCTGCCACATTAAATATCTCTCCTCCTAGTCCATCGGTATGCAGCAGAATAGTTAATGCCTGTGCAACATCTAAATGGTGCACCATATGCATTCTGTAGCCCGAATGACGCTTCCATTTTTTCAGCACAGGTATTATCTCTTCTATATGAGGATCCTTATCGCCATACACAAAACCCAAACGCAATACGCGTACATCAAAACCTTTCGTTTTATAGAGTTCAATGAGTTCATTCTCTGCTGCAATTTTACTCGATGAGTATGCTCTTGGGTCGTTCACGTTAACCACATCATCTTCCTTCGAAGGGCGTGAGTATTCAGTGCCATATACATTACCAGTACTTGTAAAAACAAAGCGCTTCACCCCTGCCGCCATAGCCGCATTGGCAAGTGCTACAGTTCCGGAGTGATTTGTCTTTATAATGCCTTCGTTATCGGTAAAACTGCGGAAGAATGCAGCAATGTGTATAACCGCATCCATACCTTTTACAGCGGCCGGCAAAGTACTTGCATCATTTAAATCTCCGACAACAACCTTGGCGCCTTGCTCAGTTAATGCTGATGCTTTTGTGGTATCGCGCACCAATATGCGAACATCATAGCCTTTTGCTAACATCCGAGAAACGAACCTGCTGCCTACTTTTCCGGTGGCACCTGTAATTAAAAGCTTTTTCATTATTATTTTTATTTTAAATTGATATTACAAATACTCTTTATATATAGTTGATCAGGAAACCTTTTTAAGTTTAATTGCTTTTTCAGGGCACGTAATAACACAGATGCCGCATGAGTGGCATTGTTCAGGTTTTACTACATACGCTTTTTTATTGCCATGTGCACGGGTTTTTAGCTTACCTAAAAACCCCAGCTTCTTGTGGTCTTCCTTGGCTATGGTTTGCATTTCAAATACATTATATGGACATTCCTCAATACACGGCCCTTTGGCTTCACATTTATTAAAGTCAACAACGGGTACCAGCTGCCCCGGTGTTTCTTTACAATTATCCCGGGTAATATCTTTCATAAATAGTAGGTTTACTAAATAGACGAGGTTTTCTGGATTTTACTTTTTATTGCGTTTTATAAATCACCATGGGATAGTTGCGTTTTCCCAACGTGTGAACGTGCCTGTCGGGCCATCGGGGCCAAGCAACGCAATGCGTACTACTTCACGCGAGCCATCCTCCACAGAAGCAGTGCCCTCATATCCGTTGAGGTTTGTTTTGGTAAAGCCCGGAGACACTAAGTTGACTTTGATAGGAGTATTCTCCAACTCAACCATCATAGACAGTGTTATAGCATTTAGAGCCGTCTTGGACGCAGGATAAACCGGCCCGAACATGGTATGATAATGTTGTGCAGGGTCAGCATTAAGTATTAATGAACCAACTGCGCTAGACACATTAACAATGCGGGCTGACTCAGCTTTACGCAACAGCGGCAGCATAGCCTGGTAAACGGCAAGTACACCAAATACATTGGTTTCCCACACAGCGCGTACCTCATCAAGTGGCGCATTGCTTGCCATACTTATCTTACCGTACTCCTGCACGGACAAGTTTCCCTTTCTTGTATTCGATATGGCTGCATTGTTTACCAGCAGGTTCAGATAGCCAAATTCCTTGCTTATGTATTCTTTAGCAGCCGCAATTGAAGCCTTGTCAGTAACATCTAGCTGAATCGCAATTGCCCCATCCCCAATTTCTTTGGCTGCATCTTCACCACGTTTGAAATTACGCGACCCTACTAGTACATTAAAGCCATGTGCTACCAGTTCTTTTGCAACCTGCAATCCGACTCCTTGATTAGCCCCGGTTACCAGGGCAATACGTTTATTGTTTTCTGTTTTCATCATTTATTGTTTTAAAATTAATGATGCAAAAGTAGGCTGAATAGGGCAGTACAGGTTAACGATAATCAAACCAAAAAGTATGATTTTCAAACCTTCTCTTTCCGGAGAGAGTTTGGAGTAGTACCGGTTACCCTTTTAAAGTAGTTATTGAAATAGGTTGGGTACTCAAAGCCCAGGCCATAGGCAATATCGGCCACACTCCAATCGGTATAAAGTAAAAGCGCCTTCGCTTCTGTGGTAATACGTTCCGCTATATGTGTAGTAGTCGGTTTGCCGGTAACTTCCTTTACAGCGCGATTAAGGTAGTTTACATGTACTGCAAGGCTTTCAGCAAAGTCCTGGGCTGTTCTTAGTTTGAGTGGTTCTGCTGCAGTGTCTATTGGGAATTGCCTTTCTAATAACTCAGTAAACGAATGGGCTATTCGTGATGCTGCATTTTTGTGTTGCGGTTCATTTTGAGGTGGCTGAATCCGTAATGCTTCGTGAATAATAAGTTCTATGTAGTTCTTGAGCAACTCATCCTTACGATGATAGTTACTGCTATGTATGGAGAGCATCTTTTTGAAAAGCCCGGCCATAAATGCAGCCTGTTCTTTGTTAAGTGGAATAACTGGCGTTCCGTCAGAGCGAAACAATGGGGAGTTTTGCAATATTTCAGTCCGCTCACGACTTGCAATAAATGCCTCGGTAAAAAGGAAGGCATAGCCAGCTCTTTTTTTAGAATTCCGTACAATAGAATGGGGAATATTTGGGTTGACAAAGAACAAAGCGGTGCCATTTATTTTAAATGCCTTATCACCATGCGAACCGACCATATTACCAGTTACCAAACCTATTTTATAAAAATCGCGCCTGCCATGAGCAACAGAGTGATTTAGGGGACCTGACAACTCATGTATCTTAAAACCTTTCAGTTTTATGTCCTTACTGAATGATTCCGGAATTCCGGATATGTTTCGTTTCGGCATGCGGCAAAAGTATGAAAATCAAACCACACTAAAGATCAAAAGATTAGCTTTCTATTCAAAAAAGATGCTTACAACTGATCTGAAATAGTAAAACAAAAGGTACTTCCCTTGTTGGGTATCGATTCCACCCATATTTTGCCCTTATGCCGCTCAATAATTTTTTTACAAATGGCTAAACCAATACCCACGCCACCATATTCACCTATTGGATGTAGGCGTTTAAAGATCTCAAATATCTTGTCCTTATATTCCGGTTCAATGCCTATTCCATTATCGGCAATAGCAAAGAGATGATAGCCATCTATCTTCTTATAAGAGACTTTAATCTCAGGTACTGAATCATGTGTGAATTTGATGCCATTGCTTATCAGGTTCTGGAATAGCTGAACCATTTGCATATAACTGGCTTTTATTTTAGGTATTGCATCATATTGAACTGTTGCCTTATTATCTTCAATGCTACCATGCAGGTTTGCCAATACTGCTTTTAAAATATCATTACCATTCACATCCTGAAACGGCATCTCTTCACTGTCGGCCCGCGAATACTCCAATAATCCCGTAATAAGTTCGCGCATTCTATACCCTGCTCCTACTACATACTCCATATATTTTTCCATATCTGCATCTATAGAGTGTCCAAACTTTTTTTGTATCAACTCTATATAACTGATTATGGTTCGCAGTGGCTCCTGCATGTCATGCGATGCCACATAGGCAAACTTCTCCAGGTTTTTATTGCTCCGGGCAAGCTCTTCCGAACGATGTTCCAGCTCCTTGTTAACTATCAAAAGGTTTTGCTTTTGAATCAACAGCTCATTGGTCTTTCTGTACAACTCAGCAAATACTGCGACCTTAGCTCTTATAATTTCGGGCACCAGTGGTTTTATCATAAAATCTACCGCACCGGCCTGGTAACCTTTAAATATATTATTGGGCCTGTCGTTATTAGCGGTCAGGAAAATGATAGGGATATGCTTTAATTTCTCGCTTTCTCTTATCAGCTGGGCTGTTTCAAACCCATCCAGTAAGGGCATTTGCACATCAATTAATATCAGCGCAAACTCATGCTCTTTCAGCAATATCCGCAATGCCTCTCGCCCCGAAGTTGCTTTATCGAACTGGTAGTTAGCATTGGCCAACACCACTTCCAGCGAAAGAATATCTTCTTTCCGGTCATCAACCAAAAGTATTTTAATAGCTTGTCCTGTATCCATAGCCTGCATACCTGCTGCCATAAGCATTAATTAAACCTATTTAACCCACACCCTCATAAGCGTTAATAACTGCTCCATATTAACAGGCTTGGTTATATAATCAGATGCGCCCGATTCTATACACTTTTGCCTGTCGCCCTTCATAGCTTTTGCTGTAACAGCAATTATGGCTATATCGTCATTCTTTTTCTCTTTTCTTATTTGCTTCATGGTCTCATACCCATCCATTTCAGGCATCATTATATCCATCAGCACAATATCAATATCGGGGTCCTTTTCTATAGTAGCAATAGCTTCCTGCCCGCTTTCTGCATTCAGTACGTTCATTTTAAATCGTTCTAATGCTGTAGTAAGTGCAAATAAATTACGCACGTCATCATCCACTATCAGCACTTTTTTTCCTCTTAACGAATCTTCTGATTTTCGGTAGTAGTCTATGGCTTGTTTTGCTAATTCGGGCATGGCGCTATATTGCCTGTGAAGGAACAAAGCCGTTTGATCTGCCAATTGCTCGAGCGACTGTTTCTCTTTTGAAACAACAGCTTTCGCAAAGCGCTTCACCTGGTTCTCTTCTTTTTTAGTAAGGGTTTTCGAATACCTTACAACAACCGATGTAAGGGTGTCATCCTTTCTCTCGTCGAGCGCTTTAAGTATATCGAAACCCGAAGTATCGGAAAGCGCAGGGTCAACTACAAGGCAATCAAATTTATTTTTACTCATCAGCGCCAACGCTTCTTTTGAAGTTTTTGCGGTAACTATATTTATGTCATCGCCCTTTATGATCTTGGTAATATCAGATGAATCTTTTTCATCATTCTCAATTATTAATACATCTTTCACCTTTTTATTACTGAGGTAAATAATGTCTTCAAAAAGCTCTTTCAAAGCATTTTCTTTCAATGGTTTTTGCAGGCAATTCCTTGCACCACGCCTTAAGCCAACATTTCTGTCTTCCTCACCCGATATAATATAAACCGGTATATGCCTGTAGCTTAAATCGTTCTTTAGCCTATCCAGTACTTTCCAGCCATTCATATCAGGCATATTAATATCTAATGAAATAGCGGTAGGTGAATACTGGCTTATATAATCAAGTACCTCATTACACTTAGTAGCCAGTATAAGTTTAACGCCATAACTGTGCGCCTTATCAAGCATAATTTTTGCAAACCGCTGATCATCTTCAACCATCAGCAAAATTTTATCTCCGGGAGTTAAGCCCGATCTGTCATCGCCAATCTCATCTACCATAAAGGCTCCGCCATCCATATCGGAAACAGCGACAACTTGTTTTTGTTTGCCATTTCCGTTACCATTAGCCCTTTCCAGTAATAACTGCCTGGTTTCTAAGATCTGTGGAGATATACTTATAGGCAGGAACAAGGTAAACTTACTTCCTTCACCCAGTTCGCTATCAAGTTCTATTATACCGCCAAGCAGGTCTGAAAGTCCGCGACTGATAGACAGCCCTAATCCTGTTCCTCCGTATTTTCTGCTGGTAGATCCTTCCGCCTGCTGGAACGCTTCAAATATTATGTTTTGTTTATCTCTTGATATTCCGATTCCGCTATCCGTAATTTCAAAAGCCACCACCATTTTTGCAACATCCAGTTCAGTATTCTTTGTTTTCCAGTTTCGTGGCGCTTTATATATCTTAAGCTGAACATTACCTCTTTCGGTAAACTTAAATGCATTTGAAAGAAGGTTTTTCAATATTTGGTTTAGCCTGTGCGGGTCAGTTTCTATGTATTCAGGTATGTTCTCATCTATCTCAATATTAAAGCTAAGGTGCTTCGCTTCAGAAACGTGCCTGAATGTTGTTTCAACAAACCTTGTAATATCAATAAAGCTAACAGGCAGGGTTTCAACCTTAATGTAACCCGATTCAATTTTCGAAATATCAAGAATATCGTTAATTAACTGAATAAGGTCATCACCGCAGGTATTAATAGTTTTGGCAAACTGAATTTGCTGGCTGGTCAGGTTACCTTCCTTATTTTCAATCAGCTCATGTGCCAATATTTGCAAGCTATTTAAAGGTGTTCTAAGCTCATGCGACATGTTTGCCAGGAACTCCGATTTATATTTAGATGTAATGGTCAACTGCTGGGCTTTTTCTTCCAGCGACTTACGTGCCACCTCAACCTCATTGTTCTTTTGTTCCACTTCTTCTTTTTGTGTTGCAAGTAACAAAGCTTTTTCTTCCAGCTCTTCGTTGGTTTTACGCAACACTTCCTGCTGACTCTTAAGCTCACCTGCCAGCGATTGTGATTGCGCAAGAAGATCTTCTGTTCTCGAGCTTGTTTCAATTGTATTCAACACAATTCCTATACTTTCTGTGAGTCCTTCCAGGAAATCCTGGTGAGTTTGGCTGAAGGAATCGAATGAAGCCAGTTCAATTACCGCTTTCAGTTTTCCTTCAAATAATACCGGTAGTACAAGTATATTAACCGGTGTAGCTTCACCCAGCCCTGAGCCTATTTGTATGTAATCACTTGGTACATTGGTTAACAATATTCTTTCTTTTTCCAGTGCGCATTGCCCTACCAATCCTTCACCCATGGCAAACTCATTCGATACATCTTTTCTTTTTCTGAAAGCGTATGCAGCAATTAATTTGAGTTTAGAATCAAGTATGTTTTCTTTTGGTTCCATGATATAGAACAAGCCATGTTGTGCATTTACAACCTGCGCCAATTCAGAAAGAATACGCTTGGTAACGGAGTTCAATTCCTTCTGGCCCTGTAACATCTGTGTAAACTTGGCAAGGTTCGATTTCAACCAGTCCTGCTCCTGGTTCCTTAACGTTGTTGCTTTCAGGTTCGCGATCATCTGGTTAATGGTATCCTTCAAAGCTTCTACCTCACCCTTTGCTTCCACACCAATGGTCCGGGTAAGGTCACCTTTTGTTACAGCAGATGCCACCTCGGAAATAGCACGCACCTGTGTGGTAAGGTTTTCTGCAAGCTGGTTCACATTTTCAGTCAAATTCTTCCATGTACCCGATGCACCCGGCACGTTAGCCTGTCCACCCAGTTTTCCTTCGGCACCCACCTCGCGTGCCACCGTTGTTACCTGGTCAGAGAAAATTGCCAGTGTATCTATCATCTCGTTGATAGTCTCTGTTAATTGCGCCACCTCACCCTTAGCGTCAATAGATAGTTTCTGCCTTAGGTTACCCTTTGCAACCGAGGTCACAACCTTTGCAATACCCCGCACCTGGCCGGTAAGGTTACTCGCCATTTGATTCACATTATCTGTCAAATCCTTCCATGTACCTGCAACACCTTTTACCTGAGCCTGGCCACCCAGCTTACCTTCTGTACCTACCTCACGCGCCACACGAGTTACCTCAGATGCGAATGAGTTAAGCTGCTCCACCATGGTATTAATCGTATTCTTTAGTCCTAATATTTCTCCTTTTACGTCTACTGTAATTAATTTAGAAAGGTCACCACTTGCTACCGCTTTTGTTACCTCGGCAATGTTACGCACCTGAGAAGTAAGGTTACCCGCCATTTGGTTCACACTATCCGTTAAGTCCTTCCATGTTCCACCAACACCCGGTACAAAGGCCTGGCCACCCAGTTTACCATCGGTACCTACCTCACGGGCCATACGTGTTACCTCAGATGCGAAGGCCCTGAGCTGATCCACCATGGTGTTAATTGTTTCTTTAAGCTGTAATATCTCTCCGCGTACGTCCACGGTAATTTTCTTCGACATATCACCATTCGCCACGGCAATTGTCACCTCGGCAATGTTACGCACCTGCGCCGTAAGGTTACCCGCCATTTGGTTCACACTATCCGTTAAATCTTTCCATGTACCGGCAACACCCAACACGTTAGCCTGGCCACCCAGTTTACCTTCGGTACCTACCTCACGCGCTACACGCGTTACCTCCGATGCGAATGCCCTAAGCTGATCCACCATGGTGTTCAGCGTTTCTTTAAGCTGCAAAATTTCGCCGCGTACGTCCACAGTAATTTTTTTCGACATATCTCCGTTCGCCACAGCAATAGCCACATCAGCAATGTTACGCACCTGCGCCGTTAGGTTACCCGCCATCTGGTTCACACTATCCGTTAAATCTTTCCATGTACCACCAACACCTCTTACCTGCGCCTGGCCACCCAGCTTTCCTTCGGTACCTACCTCACGTGCTACACGTGTTACCTCCGATGCAAATGAGTTAAGCTGATCCACCATGGTATTAATAGTGTTCTTTAACTCTAATATTTCTCCTTTTACGTCAACCGTAATTTTCTTTGATAAGTCACCTTTTGCAACCGCTGTTGTTACGTCAGCAATGTTACGCACCTGGCCCGTAAGGTTACTCGCCATCTGGTTCACACTATCCGTTAAGTCCTTCCATGTACCACCAACACCTTTTACCTGTGCCTGGCCACCCAGCTTTCCTTCGGTACCTACCTCACGCGCCACACGTGTTACCTCCGATGAGAATGAGTTCAGCTGGTCCACCATAGTATTAATGGTTTTCTTCAGCTCCAATATTTCTCCTTTTACGTCAACAGTGATCTGCCTTGATAAGTCGCCTTTTGCTACCGCCGTTGTTACCTCGGCAATGTTACGCACCTGACCCGTAAGGTTACTCGCCATCTGGTTCACACTATCCGTTAAGTCTTTCCAGGTACCACCAACACCTTTTACCTGAGCCTGGCCACCCAGTTTTCCTTCGGTACCTACCTCACGCGCCACACGTGTTACCTCCGATGAGAATGAGTTCAGCTGATCCACCATGGTATTGATGGTTTTCTTCAACTCCAATATTTCACCTTCTACATTAACTGTAATTTTTTTAGAAAGGTCACCGTTCGCAACCGCCGTTGTTACCTCGGCAATGTTACGTACCTGCGCCGTAAGGTTACCCGCCATCTGGTTCACACTATCCGTTAAATCCTTCCATGTACCACCCACACCTTTTACTTTTGCCTGGCCACCCAGTTTTCCTTCCGAACCTACCTCACGTGCTACACGCGTTACCTCAGCACCAAATGAGTTCAGCTGATCCACCATGGTATTAATGGTGTTCTTTAACTCCAATATTTCACCTTCTACGTTAACTGTAATTTTTTTAGATAAGTCGCCCTTTGCTACCGCCGTTGTCACCTCTGCAATGTTACGCACCTGTGCCGTAAGGTTACTCGCCATCTGGTTCACACTATCCGTTAAGTCTTTCCATACACCACCAACGCCCCGCACTTTAGCCTGGCCGCCCAGCTTACCTTCCGAACCTACCTCCCGCGCCACACGTGTTACCTCCGAACCAAATGAGTTCAACTGATCCACCATGGTATTGATGGTGTTTTTTAATTCCAAAATTTCTCCGCGTACGTCAACCGTAATTTTTTTAGATAAGTCGCCTTTAGCAACCGCTGTTGTTACATCAGCAATGTTACGCACCTGGCCCGTAAGGTTACTCGCCATCTGGTTCACACTATCCGTTAAGTCCTTCCAGGTACCACCAACACCTTTTACCTGTGCCTGGCCACCCAGCTTTCCTTCGGTACCAACCTCACGTGCTACACGCGTTACCTCCGATGCGAATGAGTTAAGCTGATCCACCATGGTATTAATAGTGTTCTTTAACTCTAATATTTCTCCTTTTACGTCAACCGTAATTTTCTTTGATAAGTCACCTTTTGCCACCGCTGTTGTTACATCGGCAATGTTACGCACCTGGCCCGTAAGGTTACTCGCCATCTGGTTCACACTATCTGTCAGGTCTTTCCATACACCCGCAACCCCTTTTACCTTAGCCTGGCCTCCCAGCTTACCGGCTGTTCCTACTTCAAGTGCCACGCGCGTTACCTCCATCGAGAAGAGGTTAAGCTGTTTCACCATACCATTCACCTCTTTTGCGATCCGCAAAAACTCACCCTCTAACTGGTGGCCTTCAATTTTTAAAGGCATCTCCTGCGAAAGGTTACCCTTTGCCACCGAGGTTATAACGTGCGCTATTTCAATAGTTGGGTAAACCAAGTCGGCAATAAGTGTGTTAACCGAATCGACACATGAGCCCCATGAGCCACGGGCGCCATCAATTTCGACACGCTGGGTTAGTTTACCCTGCTTACCAATACTATTACCTACTTTTTCAAATTCAACGACCATTTTCTCATTCATCTCAATAATTTCATTGAGAGAATCGCATATTTTGCCTTTTATACCCACCTGGTCGGCAGGAAGGCGTACGGAAAAATCGCCATTTTTAACTTTTAGCAGGGTACTGAACAGCTCGTGATCAGTTATTTCGTCTCCGCTCTTTCTGGGTTTTGTAATTGCAGATTTCATGGGCTTGCCTGTTTATATTGGTTTTAAAACAAATAATTCTCCTCCAAACTCAAAAAAACTTTCACGAAATCAACCATTTGCAGGTGACCTGTCTTCAGTAATAATTGAGTTATTTTATAGTGTGATTTTACGCTACAAATAATTTAAAGATTTTGTTTTTCGGTAAACACTAAAAATTAACAGGTAAACCTTAAAAAGTAATCGGTGAAACTGTAAATGTTTTTTTAAACGCTTACCCTAAGAGAAAATGACAGAACACTTATGCCTTTACATAAGTTTTAATGAGAGAAGATGGCAGCACCCCAAACTGTTCTTTGAATACCGCTGCAAACTTGCTTGCATTTTCGTAGCCCAGCAGGTTTGCAACCTCTTTAACAGTAGCGGCTTTTTCGATAAGCAGTTTATTAGCCAGTGTCATTTGATGATGCCTGTAATACTGGTATATACTTTGATTATGAATGGTTTTGAAATCATTTTTTAACTTGGTGGGCGAAACGCCTACTTTTTCAGCAATAGCTTCATTACCCGGAAATGAATTAAGTAAGTTATCCTTCAGGTAGTTTTCTACCTTTTGTATATACTTCCGGTCAGTATCTGTTAATCTTAAATGGTCATCAGCTACTGCTTCCCTGTTATACTTATTATTAAAACTCACTAATATTTCGTCTAACAAACTCTTATCTCCTTGATCTTCCGGTTATTCTTATTTTGTTTAGACAGGGTAAGAAAATAACCGTTACCAATATTTTAGGTGAAGCGGTTTATACTACAACCGCAAATACCAGGAACATTAAGCTCGATTTGAGCAGCCTGCAAAAGGGTTGTTATATACTGAACATAGTATCGAAACAGGAGACTCTAAATAAGCGTATAGTTTTAGAATAATTGGGGTTGTTCTATTCTATTACGTCTTAAAAAAAATGGGCTGCCGAACAGGCGGTCCATTTTTATTTAAAAAAAAGTCGGCCCCCTCTGCCATGTTTAAATAGCCGGGATAAATTTATATTGATCTATCGCAGCACCGCACCAAGATATTTTCCCGTCATATTATTTGCACCTGAAAATACAGGCCGCTTTGTAAGCACTTCAACATTATGAGGTTAACCTGTTTATTTATAATGGTACACCTTACCAAATACAACCTTTATCGAAAAAAATGAAACGGCGCCATGCCCCGCAATAATTTTACTGCACTAAATCAAACAAAATGAAAACATTAGCATATTTAACCATAGCCTTTTTGATATTAGAAGGCTGCAACAACAAACAGGCACAACAAATTAAATCGTTAAGTGCAGAGGATTCTACGTTAATGCGGGAATCGGGTAAGAAAGATTCTACTATACTTGCTTATGTAAAATCCATGAATGACATTCAGGATAACCTGGATAGTATTAAAGCTTCAGAAAAGATATTATCGGTAGGCGCATTTGGCTCAGAACATAAAACCAATGCCGTTGAAGATATAAGGAACATAAATGCCCAATTGCTGAGATACCATAAGGAGATCTATTCTCTTGAAAAGAAACTGAGGTCGATAGACAGCAAGAACAAGGAAATTCAAAAAATGGAAACGCACCTTGCACAGGAGCTTGCAGAAAAGGATTCAGGAATTGCTGTATTGCAGAAAAAACTGGTTAGCATGAACGATTCTCTTAGAACAGTAATGGACCAATTTAATGACAGTATGGTTGTTATTAACAGGCAAAAAAGTACAATATCTGATATGACCACACAGATACATACCGTTTATTATGCCATAGGAACTGTTAAAGAATTTAAAAAGAATGGTGTTATTACCAGGGAAGGCGGATTTGCAGGTATTGGAAGAAATACTGAAATGAAGCAGGACTTCAACACCAATTATTTTACCAGCGATGATATGACAAAACTGAACATACTACCGCTTAACAGTAAGTTCGAAAAACTGGTTACCACTCACCCCAAAGCTTCTTATACCATTACAAATAACTCGAAATCAGATTCGCTGATAATAAAAGACCCTGTATTATTCTGGAGTACCTCTAAATACCTGGTAGTGGTTGTAAAGTAAACTTATGCATACAATAAATGAAACTAATTATTTCAGCGGGTTATGCCAGATCAATAATAGAACGGGAAAAGGCTCTTTTCAGGGGCTTTTTCCTGGCGGTTACCCGGCTGACTAATTTCGTTTTCCGCTTCTTTAAGGAACTATTTAAACCACCTTATGAATTCGGTGAACTTGCCAAACAATGTTACCTCATAGGCAATAAATCATTGCTCCTGGTGGCTATAACCGCTTTTATCATGGGGCTTGTACTCACAATTCAGTCGAGGCCGGTACTTGTAGAGTTTGGTGCAGAATCGTGGCTGCCTTCTATGGTTGGTGTTTCAATTGTGCGTGAAATAGGGCCCGTAATAACGGCATTGATCTTTGCTGGAAAAGTTGGATCGGGTATTGGCGCCGAATTAGCATCTATGAGAGCAACGGAACAGATAGATGCAATGGAAGTATCCGGACTAAATCCGTTCAAATATGTTGTAGTAACCAGGATCCTTTCAAGTATACTTATGCTCCCTTTGCTGGTAGTATTTGCTGATGCCGTTGCCTTATATGGTTCCTATTTTGGGGTTAACCTGAAAGGAGACATGAGCTTTCATTTATTTTTTCTTCAGGTTTTCGAAAAGCTCGACTTTTCGGATGTATTTCCTGCATTCATTAAAACTTTTTTCTTTGGTTTTGCTATTGGTGTTATTGGGTCATACATAGGGTATAATACAAATACGGGAACAGAAGGGGTTGGTAAAGCAGCAAATTCGGCAGTGGTTTTTGGATCATTAATGGTATTCATTGTCGATATGATAGCTGTTCAGATAACAAGTTTATTTACCTGAAACCCGGATGGACTCAACAGTAATAGAAATAGAGCATCTAAAAAAATCATTCGGTACTAAACGGGTATTGAATGATATTAATTTGCAGGTAAAAAAAGGAGAGAACTTGACCATACTTGGCAAATCGGGCAGCGGTAAATCAGTTTTAATAAAATGCCTGGTGGGCCTGCTCGAAGCAGATAAAGGCAAAATAGGAATACTAGATAAAAATATTATTGATATTGACGAAAATGAGTTGAATGAGCTAAGGAAGAGAATTGGTTTTCTATTTCAAAGTGGAGCTTTATATGACTCTTTAACTGTGCGTGAAAACCTGGAATTTCCGCTCCGTAATTCTCCTGCCAAATCAGAAAATGAGCTTAATACACTAGTGCTGGAGGCATTACAAAATGTAGACCTTAAAGAAGCCATTGATAAAATGCCATCGGAACTTTCAGGAGGAATGAGAAAAAGGGTTGGATTGGCGCGTTCATTAATTTTAAAGCCTGAAATAATGTTTTACGATGAGCCTACTACAGGCTTAGACCCTATTACATCTAAAGAAATAAGCCGGTTAATTTTAGATGTGCAGAAAAAATATAACACTACCTCAATTATTATTACACACGATGTGGAATGTGCCCGCATTACTTCTAACAGAATAGTAGTAATGGACGGAGGGGTATTTATTGCAGAAGGAACCTTTAAAGAATTAGCCAGATCAGAGAATAAAAACGTGAAGGCATTCTTTGAATAACATCTAAAATAATTAACATGAAAAAGAAAACGGGTAATAAAATAGGGCTTGGGGTATTTGTTTCAGTTGGCTTATTTCTTTTTATAATTGGAATATACTTTATCGGGCAAAGACAACAATTATTCAGGGATACCTTCCAGGTAAGTGCCATATTTAAAAATGTGAACGGACTTCAGACCGGGAATAATGTACGGTTCTCCGGCATAGACATAGGCATAGTAAATAACATTTCTCAAATTACCGATACAACAGTAAGAGTAGATATGCAAATTGATGAACGTACGCAAAAGTTCATAAAAAAGGATGCAAAAGCGAGTATTGGAACAGATGGGCTAATGGGAAGCAAACTGGTGCTTATTGCGCCGGGAACTAACGGTGAATCGGCAATACGAAACAATGACTTTATTGAAACTATTCCTCCCATTAATATGGATGATGTATTATTTAAACTAAAAACGACTGAGGACAATACCGCTAGCCTTACCGGCGACCTGGCAGTGATCATGAAAAACATCCGAATGGGCAAAGGAACCATAGGAATGCTGTTTATGGATACAGTCTTTGCCAAGAACCTTGGCGTTGCCATGGTAAATGTAAAACAAGGCTCCCAGGGGTTCAAACAAAATATGGATGCTGCAGGTAAAAGCTTCCTGCTAAAAGGGTTAATAAAAAAAGACGAAAAGAAAAAAGAAAATAAGGAATAGGGATGTTTTACTCTCATTTTTCACCGATGAGAAATAAGGGTTAGCCGTTACTTTTTATTTATCCAAAGAAAATTTCAATTGAACATCTGCAAGGCACATAACTTGCACCTCATAATCAACCTAAAAAATTAAAAATCATGAAACTTAAAAATTTGGTTATTACCGGAATCGGAATTATTATTTGCACCATTGGCTTTACCAATGTTGTAATGGCACAAGCCAAAACCGATAAAAATGCGTCTACCACTACCAAGACCACAACTGAGACGGACAATGGAACAACAACAAAAACCAAAACAAAGACCGTAAAATCTAAAGATAATGGCAAAAAGAAGGTGCAGGAAACCAAAACTGACACCAAAGTTGAAACTGATAAAAAATAGTGTCCTGTAATTTTTGTTGGTAAAACCCCAAAGAGAGCCGGTTAATTCCGGCTCTCTTTTTTTATTGCCATGGGTTAACACTTTTCAGCATCAGCCTACATACAATATGCTAATAATCAACGAATAATATCAACACATATACCTTTAAAGTGTTAACTTTTGTAAACCCACTTTGAAGTTATAGTTTCTGGTAAGGCACTTCATTACCTGTTTTCCCCGATTCGTTACATACTTCTTATTGCTTCGTTACACTCCCACTTAACACACTTACAAGCGGTTATAGTTTTGCTTTCAAATAACTAATTATTAATTCTTTAAAATAAGACCCCATGAAAACAACACAACAAACTCCCGCAGGTGCTTACAAAATGAAATCATCTTTGGCACTAAGCATAAAACTAAAACTTGCAGTAGCATTTTTAGGTATTACAAGCTGTGCTTTTGCACAAACAGTATCTACTTTAGCCGGCTCTACCACCCCGGGTTCGGCTAATGAAGCAGGAATAGCAGCAAGTTTTAGAGAACCAAGCAGCTTAACAACTGATGGGAATGGCAATTTATATGTTTCTGACAAAGGCAATAACCTTATCAGGAAGATAGTACTTGCAACCGGCGAAGTGACAACTTTAGCAGGTTCTGGTGTACCTGGTTGTGTTAACGGAACTGATACTTCAGCAACATTCAATGCTCCAAGTGGGATTGCTACTGATGGGAAAGGCAATTTATACGTAGCTGAACAGGGCAACAACGATATCCGGAAAATAGTAATTTCCACCGGCGTTGTT
>Ga0210396_10000801_pt1 | contig 36866 bp, 54 predicted proteins | sample IncBWH17OmetaG_FD_155466 | JGI IMG/M metagenome (GOLD analysis project Ga0210396, IMG submission 155466) | Forest soil microbial communities from Barre Woods Harvard Forest LTER site, Petersham, Massachusetts, United States - Inc-BW-H-17-O ...
GCCGGTCGGGGTGACGCGGGCGCCGGCGGCCCAGATGCCTGTGCCCGCGGTCTGCGAGCCTGCGGCACCGGTGGTGAACGTGTTCGAGAGCTGGTTGAGCAGCGAGGTGAAGTGGCCGGCCTGGCACCAGTCGAAGGGCAGCGCGAGGGTGCCGGCCTGCGAGGTGACGACGCGGCGCGCGGCGGTATCGACCAGGCGTCCGGCCGCGAGCGGGCTCGACTGCTTGGTGTTCTTGCCCTTCTTCGGCTGGATCTGGTCGTTCGGCTCGAACGCCTTCCAGGCCGGGGTCGCGGTGACCAGTGAATAGGCGGTCTCTTCGACCATCAGGGCGCTGCCGCCGATGCCCGATCCGACTGTGCTGATGGTCATCGTTTACTCCTTCGCGTCGACCGCGGCCGGGGCCGGCGCGGCGGGTGCTGTCTCGGGTGCGGCGGTAGGCGCGGCGGCCACGGGGGCAGGAAGCGGGGCGACGGTGGCGCCCGTCGGCGGGTTCACGAGCTCGGGACCCTGCTCGCCCTGCATCGTCAGGCCCGGCCCGGGGGCCTCGTCCTCAGGCGCGGGCGGGGCGCCCACGGCGATGGCCGAGGGGTCCTCCGGGTCGGGCTCGGGCAGCGCGTACGCCAGCTCGTCGCCGCGGTGGTTCGGGTAGAGCCGGTGCGGCACCGGGTAGCGGGTGAGCGGCGTCCAGCCGCCGGCGACCCAGTGGTAGACGTCCTCGTCGTCGATCTCCAGGACCCGGCCCGGCTCGACGCCGGAGTAGTCGAGCGTCGGCATCACGCGCAGCTCGCCGAAGTCGTTGCGCACCTGACCCATATCAATCTCCTTAAGCAGTGAGCCGCGCGCGGCATGCGACGTGGAAGGTGATCAGCACGACGCAGCCGTTGGTCTTCTGCGCCTGGTGCATGGCGACGGCGCCGCCGAGCTTTGCCCAGCCGCTCGGGCCGAGCGCGCCGCCGAGTCTGGTGTCGCCCGGCCCTACCGGAGGCAGGCCGCGCACGAAGTTCTCGAAGGTGGCCCAGTAGCCGAATGCGGCGGCGCGCGCCTCGGAAAGGTCGGTGCCGCCGTCCCAGTGCTCGACGGCGCAGGCGATGAGGAACTGCTCGTCGAGGGCGCGGCCCTGGCTGAGGGTGGCGACGTCGCGGTCGCCGGTGACGGCCTCGAAGCCGGGAGTGTCGTCGAGGGTGGGGTCCGCGCCGATCCAGATCTTGTTCGGGAACTCCTGGTCGAAGCCGGCCGGGGTCGGCCCGTCGAACACGAACGCGGTCTGATCCGTCGCCCAGGCGGCGCGGGCCGTGGTGACGAGGTAGTTGATCGCGGCGTTGATCGTCGAGGTCGTCATGCGATGCCCGCCGGCGCGCGCTGCGACTCGAGGATCTCCAGTGCACGGTTGGGGACGGCGAATCCCCACATCACCGTGACGTCGTCGCTGCCGAAGCTGCCGACCTGGCCGGCACCTCCGCGGCGCTGCTGCCACTGGTGCGCGAGGATCGTTTCGGCGCCGAGCAGGATCTCGTCCGTGACGATGGTGCGCCCGGCCGAATACGTCATATCGTAAGGGCCGTATATGAATGGCAGTCCGGCAGTGTGCCGGATGAGGCCGCGCGGGAAGTCGACGGTCAGCTGGGTGATGTCGTAGATCAGGCCGTAGGTCAGCACCGGGGTCATCGAAATGATCTGGCTGACCTGCAATGGCGCCTCGACGACGGGGACCTGTTCGAGCGCGATCGACATGCCGCCGACGTATTCGCGCTCGGTGACCGTGCGCACCGAGACGGGGCCGCAGAACTTTTCGACGAACGCGGTGACGGACCGGTTGTAGTGCATGATCTGCGTGTCGAACTGGGTGTCGCCGGCGGGGATGTTGAGCGCGGCCTTCGCATCGGCGAACGACAGGACGTTGCCGGCGGAGGCGGCGCGAACATCGAATACGTCGGTGAACGCGTCGACGCCGACGCCGGGTCCCGGCGCGCCGGTGGCAGCCCACCGGTAGGTGTACCGTCCGGCGACGGTGGTGAGGTAGTTGTAGGTGTAGACGCCAGCGGTCCCGGCCGGGCTGTAGGGCCCGTCGGTGGTGCCGTCGGGCCGCTGGATCGTCAGGGTGCACGCGGTGCCGTTGGCCGGCGTGCCGGTGGTGTCGTGGGCGGTGAACGACAGCGCCGCCACCTGACCGAGTTCATACACTGCCGTTCACCTCCTCTACTCGCCCCACGCGCAGCCGACGGCGGCTGTCGTGGTTGTCAGGGCACTGCCAGGGGTGAGGCGGATCCGGAAGAATGCGTTGGGAGGGATCTGCCAGCACATGTCGTCTGGGTCCCAGATCGTCAGTCCGGAGCTCGCTCCGATCGAGTGCTGCTCGTAGCCGGAGGTGAATGTCCCGGCGCCCTCCGTCGTCGCGTTCACTCCGACCGTGCACTGCGACGCCAGCGATGCGTCGCCCCAGTCGACCTTCGCCGGGGTGACCGCGGTCAGCGTGGTCACCCCGGCGGAGAACTGGCCGATCTGCGCCAAGACCTGCTTATCGGTGGAGGTGACGCTGTTGAGCTCCACCCACCACTTCTTGATCTTGATGCCGGTCGTGGCGGGCGCCTTGATCTCCAGTGCCGTATAGGCGGTGGAGGCCACGAGCGTCGCCGTGACGGTCGAGTAGCTGTAGTTGGGCACCGGGACGCTCTCTTACTGCGCGGCCGGGGTCGCGGTGTCAGTCGTCGAGGCCGAAGGCGTGCTCGACGGCGCCGAGGAGGCCTCGGTGGTGGTGTTCGGCGCCGGCGTGGGGTCCACCGAGGTCGAGGTGGAGTCGGACACCGGGGCCGAGGTCGGGTCGCTCGCCGGGAGGGACGGCGAGGGTGCAGCCGCGCTCTCCGACGAGGTAGAGGCCACCGGCGTCGACGGGGCTGCCGGCGGCGTAGGGGTGGGCGCGGGCACCTCGACCGGCGCGGCCGGAGCCGGGGCCTCGGCGGGCGCGTGGCCGTGGAAGGCCGCGTAGAGGTCGGCCAGGACAGCCTTCGCGGCGGTCTCGCCGGCGTGCACGTCCTGAGTGACGGCGGTCTCGATCTGCCCGATGTGGCTTTCGATCGAGACGAGCGAGCCCTGGTTCGTCCAGGTGCCCACCTCGCCGGCGAAGCCTCGCAGGGCCGAAAGGACGGCCTCAGCCAGTGTTCCCATGGGTCTTTCTCCTCTGGGGTTGGTTCGGAGTGGTGGCGCGCCGCTCCCTGGCTGGGGTGGTGGCGCTGGTGGTTTCCCGTCCCGGCGGGACGGGACTCGAGGCGGCGGAAAGCCGCTCGATCTTCCGGTCGAGCTCGGCCACGAGGGCGTGCTCGCCGGCGTTCTGGGCGTGCCACCGCTCGGTGCGCAGTTGGCCGAGAGCGTCTTGGCGCGACGGCGGTGGCGGGAGCGGCTCGCGGGGGGTGTCGACCATCACGGCACCAGCAGCGCGGATTGCTGCTTGACCTGAAGGTGGGTCAGGCAGCATCCGGTGCCGCCGACGAGCATGATCGCCGCCGCGATCGGGGGCAGCTCGACCGGCTCGTCGACGGGCTTGCCGGCGGCCTCCAGCGCGGCGCCCTTGTTTTCGGCGACGCACTGCACGCATAGGCCGAGCGCCGGTATCTGCTGGGCCGGTTCCGGGCGCCTGGTGTTCATCGGGCGGTGGTGCGGCGGGATGATCTGGTCCATCGGTGTCATCTCCTTGGCGCAGGAGTTGGGAGGCGGGCGCCCGCGCCAGGGCGCCCGCCCGTCTCGGGATCAGGACCGGGAAAGGACCACGTACGGGACGAGGCCTGTCGTCGGTGCCGTGATGGTGATGCCGGACGAGGACCCCACTGCCGGCGGAGTGCCGCCGAGCGTCGGGAGCTTCGTCACGAGCGGGATCTGGCCGGTGAGCAGGCCCTTGAAGGCAGCCGCGCCGCCGGCCATCGCGTCGAAGGTCGACGCGCCCGTCCCCCAGGCCTCGACGATCGCGACGCCGAGGACGAGCGGCCCGGACCCGATGGTCGAGCCGACCGAACCCTGCGGAGTGCCGATGGTCGGAGCCAGCGCGACCGACGCCGTGAGCGGGATCTTGTTCGGGCCCGCGATGAACGTGGTGACCGCGCTCACGCCGAGCACGGTCGCCGCGGCCGCCGCAGTCGGCATCGCCGAGTAGACGACCACGAATGAAGTCGCGCCGGGCGCGGCCGACAGGGCGCCGATCCCGAACGACACGAAGTTGATGACGTCGCCGATCTGCGCTGGCACCGCCACGACGTACGGGATCTGCGTCGCAGCGCCCGTGACCGCAGTCGTGTTGATGTCGCCGCGAGAGATCGAGCGCCGGTACGGGGACAGAGGCGACCCGTCGAAGAGCCACTCCGTCTCGTAGTCGGGGTACTTGCCGCCTGCGAGATCCATCTCAGAACCCCTGTCCGGTCATGTTCAGCACGGAGTTGGCCGGCGTCCCGGAGTACTGGGTGAAGGTCGCGTAGGACACCGATGCGCCCGTGGTGGCGACGGTGTTGCCGCCGGTGACCACCGGGCTGTACGCCTGGAAACGGTTCGGAATGGTGGCGACGTACGCGTACAGCTGGAACCTGACTTGCAAGTTGCCGCTGAGCACCTCGGTCAGGGCGCGGGTGCGCATCTCGCCTTCCCACAGGAACATGTCCTGCCAGGCCCCCGCGAGCAGCGGCGTGAAGAGTCCGGAGCCGGGCGTCGGCGCGAACTGCCCGTTGGAGATGGTGGTGATCTGCGGGTTGGTGCCGCCGGCCGCCGGGAACGTGACCGGCATGTTGGGGTCGAGTACGACCAGGCGGCCCTGGTAGAAGCCGACCGGGCCCGACTCGACCATGCCGCCGTTGTCGATGGCCGCCTGGTTGTAGCCGATGTTGTTCGGCGTGCCGGGGACCACCAGGGGGCGCCCGGCCTGGTCGACCTGGGTGAGCAGGTAGTACCAGACCCACGGGTGCCACACGTGGTGCGTGTAGGGGCGCAGCCGGGTGCGGTGGCCGACCGACAGCATCTGGCCGCCGCCCTGGAACACGCTGTTGGTGGTCGAGAAGGCCGCGCCGCCGCCGTTGACCCAGGTCTGGCCCGCGGTGTTGTTCGTGTTCGGGATGTAGATCCCGTTGGTGTTGTTGATGGCGCCAGCCGGCCAGACACCGTTGATCTGGCCGTTGACGCCGGATCCGACGTAGCACTGGCCCGAGAGCTGCATGGCGTAGTCGGCCGCGAGGTCCTGGAAGATCAGCTCGTCGTAGGCCAGCGGCGACTGCTCCAGGAGTTGGAGCGCCGCGTCCTGCTGCCCGGCGATGGTCATGACCTTGCCGGTGACGAAGTTGTCCGTCATGTCGCGGCCCGGGACCACGCCGCCGTCAGCGACCTGCGGGCCGGTGGCCGCGCCGATCGTGAGCCGCGGAATGTTGATCGAGTCGGTGCCGCCCGGGAGCGGCATGTTGCGCCACAGGTCCGCGAAGTCGCGGCCCGCGCGCAGGAAGTCGACCAGCTCGTCGATGAGCCACAGGGGCGGGACGAGGTAGCCGCCGGTGCCGTCGGTGCGGTTGGTGGCGCGGCGCTCGAACAGGTTCACGCCGTCGCGGTCCATGTTGCGCAGCGCCTGCTCGGCGGCGCGGCGCTCGGCGCGGTTGCCGCTGAGCATCGCGCGCTCGAAGTCGGCCTGGGCCTGCTCGGCGCGGCGCTCGGCGCGGCCGGCCATGTCCACGCGCAACTCGACGGCGTGCCGGTTCAGGCGCTCGCTGGCCGCCTCGGGGCCGCCGTCGCCGTCGCCCTGCCCGAGCTTGTCGCGGGCGAGGTCGAGGAAGTAGGAGTGGTTGGAGCCGCGGCCGTAGACCGTGGGCTCGCGGCCCACGGTGTACCCGGAGGGCTGGCGGGTGCCGTCGGTGATGTCGGTGGTCGTGCCGCCGGACTCGGCGGCGCGGGCGGCCGCGGCGCGCGTCTCGCGCTCGGCCTGGCGCTGCCGGCGCTCGATCTCGCCGTCGAGCTCGCCGATCTCGGTCTCGAGCCGGTCCCACTCCGCTTGCTGCTCGGCGTTGAGCCGCGGCGTCTGGCTGAGGGTGTTGAGCTGGGTCATCGTCGATGCGCGCGTCTCGCGCAACGTGTCCAGTGCCCCAGGCATGGGGTCTCCTCTGCGTCGGGAATTGACGTGGCCGCAGAGGAGTGGTGGCGCATCGCGCCGGCGAGTCGTGCCCCTGGTCGGGGTCGGGGTCGCGCCGCGAGGGCTCCGGGTCGTGCCAGGCTCAGGGGACAGCGTACAACGCCAGTCCGATAAACGGACAGCTATGATCGATAATCGGTGTACGATCTGGGCCGCGGCCCGCGTGGCGTAACGGCAGACGCGGGGGCGTTGCGAAACGGCACGCGCCCTGAAAAGGGTGCCTCGTCAGAGGCGGGCCAAAGTAGCCGCCCCTACCCCCGGGGGTGTGCGGGTTCAAGTCCCGCCGCGGGTCGCCCTCCTACTTCCCGGCGAGCTCGAGGTACCGGGCGCGCCGCTGGCGAGCGAGGGTCATGTCCTCTTCCTCGACCATGCCGGACTCGTCGGTGATGTCGTCGTCCAGCTCGCCGTTGGTGATCAGCCCGTTGTCGTCATACAGGCAGGTTCCGCACTGATCGCAGAATGCTGCGTCCTGGCTGTTCGGCGCGGCGCAGCCGTCGGCCGGGCATGTGAGGGAGCCGTCGCCGTGCTGGGAGACGTCCTGCGCCGGCTTGGCCGAGAAGTCGGGTGCGGCGTCGGCGCGCTGTTCGCCCGGGCGGCGCGCGGCCCAGTCCCAGGCCGAGGGCGCGTCGGTCACACCGTTGCCGCTGCCGCCGTTGTCGGCGTCGAGGTCGGATGCGATGTTGGTGCCGCAGGACCGGCAGAACTTCGCATCGTTGCTGTTCCAGGCGGTACACGGGCAGCGCTGGGTCATCTCCTCGGAGGCCTCGGAAGCGCCGGTCGAACGCACGGCGGTGCCGCACTGGTCGCAGTAGGCAGAGTCGCCGGCGTTCATGCTGTGGCACTGCGGGCACTCGAGCGTCTCGCCGGCGACCGCGGTGTAGGGCGCCGTCGGCGTGCGCCGCTCTCGGCCCGGGCCGGCCGGGCGCGAGACGGCCTCGGAGATGGGTACCGCGGTCATCGTCGCGCCGGCGGTGTTCGGGTTCGCGCCCCAGGTCACCATCGACACGTCGCCGCGGTGAAGGTTGATCTCGGTGATGCGGCGTTCCATCCAGTCCGGCGACCAGGCCTGGGCGGTCGCGATGAAGCCGATGCTCATCTCGTCCATGTCGCGGCGCTCCATGGCGCTCGCGAGGGCCTGGACGATCGGGCTGGCGCCGTCGAGCTGCGGCACGTTCACCTCGAGGCCGTGGCTGTCCGCGGCCAGCGCCATCGTGCCTGACTTGGTGCGGGCGAGCGGGATGCCCGCCTCGTTGTGCCCGATGAGAAATTGGGTGTCGCACTGGTTCGCGAGCGTCCGGTTGCACGCGCCGCCGCCGAGAACCTCGTCGTATGAGTCGCCCCAGAAGTCCCACATCTGGAACGGCTCCTCAAAGGTCGCCGCATAGCCGCGGAACTCGAACGCCGTGCCGCCGGTGCCGTTGGGCTTGGCCCGCAGTTCGACCTCTGCGGGTCGGCGCAGCCGCTCGCGCTGCCCGCGCATCTGGTCGCGCATGCTGCTGCGGTGCTCGCGCAGCAGCTCGAGCGGCGTCGCGATGCGTTGCCGGGTGAAGGGCGTCGGCATGGTGACCTCACGATCCGATCTTGGGGCTGCCGATGGGCGGCGGGATGGGGGTGACCAGGGCGTCGATCTGGTCCTTCTGCTCCTGGGTCAGCGCCGGCCAGTCCTCGGTCGCGCGCGCCTCGTCCTGGGTGATGATGCGGGAGCCGACGAGCAGGTGAAGGGCCTGATACCGGGTGAGGGTGTCGCTGCGCAGCAGCTGCATCACGTCGAGCTTGACGTACTGGCCGCGCGGCACGAACTGCCCGTACCAGTTCTCCAGCCGGCGGATCCAGCCGCCGAGGCCGAACTTCATGAAGTCGATGCCGCGCGACTCGATGTTGGCGTAGGTGATCGCGCTGCCCTCGGCGGCCTCGCCGACGATCTCGGGCGGCACACCGAAGAATCCGCAGATCGCCCCGCCGGAGTACTTCTGAGTATCCAGGAATTGAGACTCGTTCGGGCTGATCTGGATGGCCTCGTACTTCCAGCCGCCGCCCATCACGACCGGCTCGCGCGTGCCCTTCACCGCGGCGAGGAAGCGCTGCTTGATCGTGACAGCGTCCTTCTGGTCGACCAGCTTGACGGTGTCGTTGGTCAAGATCGCCGAGGGATGGCCGCCGTCCTCAAACCATTGATTTCCAAAATTCAAGGCATTGAGACTCTGCTGGATCGTGCGCTGCGCGTACTTGATCGGGGAGAGCCCGGTGTGCACACCGGGCATCCGGTAGGCGCGCTTATGCCAGACCTGGTCCTTGTCCATGGTCTTGCTGCCGAACTTGTACACCCACTGGCCGCTGTCGTTCTCCTTGACCTTCACCCGGTCCGGGTGCTGCAGCTCGATCTGGGCGGGCCGGCCGAACCTGTCGAGGTCGAGGATCTCGCCGTAGACGTTGCCGCGGATCAGCAGCGACACGATGGTCATGTAGGTCTGGTCGAACTGGTCGGCGTCCGAGCTGGGCTCGACGAGGATCTGCGGCGGGTCGACGCGGTTGGCCTGGCCGAAGCCGATGCCGGGCCCCTTGTAGACGATCGGGGTCATGCACGCCATGACGTCGGAGACGAGCCGCACGCACTTCCACACCGTGTGCTGGCGCATCGCGCCCTCGGTGTTGCCGGCGGCGTAGTCCTGAAGCGCCTGGGTGTAGGCGCCGATGGGCGGACTCAGGAAGCTGAGCTGCCGCTTTTCCCTGCCGGGCGAGGCCTCGACGAACAGCCCCATCTACGGCACCTGACGGGCACTGGCAACGGCGCTGGCATGTGCGCGGGCGCGGCCGCGGCGCAGGTTCTCCTCGTAGCCGAAGTAGAGCAGGCTGGTGCCGCCGAGCATCCACCCGACCGGCGTGTAGATCATCGCGGCTCCCCAGCTGACCATCGCGGCGCCGGCGAGACCCGGCAGGACGTTCGCTATACGGACAGTATGCCCCGCTAGCGACGCGAATTGTAGGGTCAGCGTCCGCATAGCGGACTTGGCGCGGTCCATGGCCAACCATCATGCACCTGATCCGGCCGGCGGGCCAGCTACCAGATCTGGTCGACCACGCTCGACTCGGGCTGGCTGAGCAGCTGCGCGAGGGACCAGACGCCCATGCACATCGCGACGGCCGAGTCGATCCTGATTTTCGACTTGCTCTTGCTCAGGGTCCAGCCGCGCTCGAACGGCCTCTTCGCCGCGTTCTGGACCTGGCGGGTGAACTCCGGGTCGCCGTCGTGCACGATGCCGCGGGACTTGATGAGGTCGAAGGTCATGCCGACCGCGGGAATCATCCGGACCGGTGACTGATCGAACTGGATCACGAGGAATCCGGCATCCTCCAACAGCTTCGCCTGGAGCTCGAAATACCGCGGGTCGTAGACGAGCCCGCGGAACCTGGTTCCCAGCTCGCCGGCGCGATTCTCGATGTATTCGAAGATCTCGACGAATGGAAGCTGGTTGTCCGCCGGGTACCAGATCCTCGACGTCACCGCATACCGGCCGTCGGCCAGCCGGGTCACCTCGTCGACGCCGACCGAGTCCCGGGTGAGCGCCATGTCGACGGAGAGCACGGCGGGCTCGTCGCCGGCCAGCTCCCAGGTTCCCTCGCACTCGGGCCACGCGGCCGGGTGCTCCTTCAGCCACGAGTCGACGGCGACGGCCACCCAGAGGTTGGCGTAGTAGCGCATCCACTCGTTGTCGGTGATCTCGTCGTTGTCCTCCCACTCCGAGACGCGGGCGTCGACGGACCAGATCTGATCGGCGGCGGCCGAGGCGGCGCGGCAGGCGATCTCGCGGTGCGCGGCCAGCTTGTAGTCCAGGCCCTCGGGCGCCGAGCGCCAGTCGAAGAGCAGCCGGGTGCACTTGTGCTGATGCTTCTCGCGGAGACCGCGCTTATAGATCTTTCCGAGATAGGAATGGTCGACGTCTTCGCCGGCCGTCGAGAGGTTGATGATGCGGCCCGGCCCGCGCTTCACTTTCCGGTATCCGCCGTCGGCCTGCGGGATCCGGTAGGTGAGATTCCGCTTGCGCGTTCCCATGCGCACGACCTTGTGGAACTTCGCCCTCGAGTCGAGGATGTCCCCGAATTCGTGGAGCTCGTCAGCCATGAAGAGGGTCGGCTGGCCGCCTTGGTTCGTGCCGGCCACGGTCGCGGTCCGAAACAGCCGGCCGGGCCGGCCGTCGATGTGGGTCGTCTCGCCGTCGTAGACCTCGAACTTGCCGCACAGCGGCGCTTCCTCGACCTCCTGGTCCTTGCCGCCCATCATCACTTTCGCGGCGCCGTAGAGGATGTCGGCCTGCTCCCAGGAGGCCGCGGCGACGACGACGTTGGGCGAGTAGGGGGCGATCTCCGGCGGGCCGGCGAACTCGAGGACGGCGATCATGGCGACGAAGGCGGTTTTGCCGTCGCCGCGGGCAGCTCCGCGCAGCGCTTCGCCGTAGCGCCACCAGTCGCAGGACGGGCAGTATTCATACCAGCGGTATATGAAGCGCTTTTGGTCTCTCCGAAGGCGAACAGGCTCGCCGAAGCTATCTCCCTCGGCGAAAATCAGGTTTCTTTCAATCCACCTGACGGCTTTTCCGCCGAATGTCGGCCATAGTTTGAGGTTTTCCGGCTCCCATCCGCAGTGGTAACAGGAATTCTCGGTCTTATTCTGTGTCTCGACGCGGGTCATCGTCATCGTCGACATCGCTGTCACCCCCGTCGGCTATGCTGCCCGCCCCCGGGTCGCGGTTTTGGAAATCGAGCAGCGCGAGGCCCAGATCGACACGGTTGCGGCCGCCGATGCCGAGCTGGCGGGCACACTGCATCGCGAGGGTCATCTGGGCCTGGGCTACGGCGTAGAGCGGGTTCGCGACGAGCTGGCCCATGCTTCCGGTCACCAGCGGCGTCTCGTCGGCCTTCTCGCGCTTCGTCAGTGCGTCGTTGTAGGCCTCGATCCAGGTGTAGACGACCATCAGGTCGGCCGGGCTCACCGTAGCGGCGACCTCTTGCGACCAGTACCCGTCCCAGGCGGCGAGGGCTATTCGGTGAAACTCCTCGCGGGCGCGCGGCAGCTCGACGACGATCGGCGTCCCCAGCTCTAGCGGGAGACGCCGACCATTGCGTCGGTCCGCCGCGGTGCCCGGCGGCTTCTTGCTACGCGGCATCGACGGCCCACGCCGCGGCATAGTCCGGGTGCTCGGCGTACGGCGCGGCGAGGTTGCGAAGCACCATGAGAGTGGTCTCGTTCTGCAAACTGCGGGCCCGCTGATGGTCGAACGACGGACGGCCGTTGGCCGCTGCGCGTACTTCGGCCCACACGGCGTCGTCGGCGTCGAAGGCAGCGAGGATCCGCCGCTTGGCCGCGATGTCGGCGAGCACACGGGCTGGATCGTGGCGGACGACGTGATCGGCGAGGGCGGCCGGTAGTTCGCTGGTGTGAGACACCGTGCCGTCCGACTTGCGTAGCGTTAGATATTTGCTACTCCAAACGCCTTCGGTCGCTTCGATGTGCACGAAGTCCAGCGCCGACGCCGCCACCTCGTCCTCGTCGTACCGCGCGTTCAAGAACTCGGCTATGTCCATCAGCTCTTCCTCACCTTCACCTTGGAGCAGGGCCGGCAGACGGGTACCTCGATTGGCGGCGGCTGGTAGCCGAACAGCAGCGCCGCCGGCACGGTGCGCACCAGGCCGTCGGCACGCCAGCCATCGCAGGTGTGCGGCTCGTAGATCGAGCAAAGGCAGTAGCACGCGAGGTCGACGGGGATGGCCGAGAGCGGGATCTGGGCGGTGATGGCGGACAGGCGCCGCATCGGGCCGGCCGCGGCGTTGAGCGCGACGCCGAGGTCGTCGAGCGGGTTGTCGCTCATCGGCCGTCCGTCGGCGGTTCGGCCGGCACGATGCTTTCGCATGCCGGGCAGAACACGACCATCACCTGACCTTTGATCGGGTCGGCCTCGGAGCGCTGCGCGTACTCGTGGCCGTTCGGGCATCGGTCGCCGACCTTCGGCGCCGGCGCGGCCGGGGTGGGGTTGCTAGCCATGGGGGTTTCCTTCCCTCGGGGTGGACTCATCATCGCGCGCTGTCCCCAGTATCAGGACCATTCTTGGACCACCGGCGGCGCCGCGCTTTCGATGCGCTCGAACACAACTTCGCGCCGGTCGAGGTCGATACCCAGCGGCCGGAACTCCGCGACGAAGCCGGCCGAGTCGACGACGCGGAAGACACCGTCGGCGAAGCTGAGCTGGGACGAGTCGAAGAGCTCGGCGTTCAGCAGGTCTAGGCTCGCCAGGATCCGCTGGGCGATCGGCTGCTGGATCGTGAACCGGTCACCTTCCCTGCGCACCCAGAGATCGTGCGGAGTCGGATCGTTCGGGTCGCCGGCGAACGCCAGCTGCGCGGCGAGATACCTGAGGATCGCGTCGCCGATGCGGCCCTCAGCGTTCTGCGACGCAGAGGGGCAATCGGCGTTCCACCAGTCGACGGCGCGGTTAACGGCTGCGGTGCTGTACACCAGCCCGATCGGGATGCCGAATTCGCGCCGGTAGGCCTCGAGGACGCGGATGTGTTCCTCGCTCGGGCCGAAGCCGTCGACGATGGCTTGCAGGTGATTCATTAGGCCGGCCCCATGTGATTGGGGCGGTCGTTGGCCTCGGCGAAGCGTCGTGCTACCTCGTCAGCCGGCAGCGCGAGCCCGACGCGCTCGCCGTCCCGCTCGACGGCGACTTTCGCGTGATCGGAAATCATCACGATCTCGTGGGTAGGGAATGCGAACCGAAGCCTCACCTTGATCAGTTTTGCCTGCGCGGAGGAGAGCTTGTCGTCGCAGCGCACGAGCAACGTGTCGCCCGGTTCCGGCGCGAGCCGGGAAAACTCGAAGCCGAGGTCGTGCACTACGACGTCGTTGCCTGGGAAGAACGCGCACAGCCGGTCGTGGATCTCGTGTGCTTCGCGCATGGTGATCAGTCGTTGCGTGCGGACGAACAGGACGTCTCCCGGCTCGAGGACGACCCGGGAGAGGTCGGGAAGCTTGATTTCGATCATGGATGGTGCCCTTCCCTCGATCTTGAAAAAATGGAACGCGGTGGTACCACGGAAAAATGGGAGCAGTGGGCGGGGTCGCCAGCCGTTGATCCACTAAAAAACTCGATCATGGCCCTGACGTGCACCGATACGCCTCGTGGTGTAACAGTGCAGGTCAGAGCATGTATGCCTACTGATACCCCGCTGTGCTGGCTGACCTGGGGACTCGTCCGTCTGGGGGGTGGCCTACGTGCGGTCGCCGATCTCGCTGTTGCACTGCCTGCACAACGGCACGAGTGGAGTGCTCTCGTCACCACCTCTTGCTCTGGCCTGTGTGTGGTGCGCGGTCATGGGGTTGTCTGGTGTAGGTGGCCGGCCACAGCGGGGGCAGACCGCGATTCCCTGGACGATCTTCTCGGCCTTGCGGCGGTGAGTTCCGCCCAGGCCTCGCTGCTTGGTCGTGCCCTTGCTCGCTGACTGTCGACGCTTGAGCTCTGCTTGGCATGGCGGACACCTGCTGCCGTTGGCAGTGAGTTCGCCACAGCCGAGGCAGAACTTCATCGGCATGGTCGGTCAACCGATTGGGTGCAGTCGCACGGCGAGGCGCACTGCGACGGGTTGGTGTGCTCAGTGCTGTGCCATAGGAACGAGGCCAGCACGTAGATCGCAACGGCGAGCACCGTCCACGAGACGAAGGCGAACGCTGTCTGCTTGAGGTCGGCCGTCAGCCGGCGGATGAAGCGGCGGATCATTGGGTGTGGCGTGCGCGGATGTTGGCGGCGTGGTCGATAGGTGGCGGGATTGGTTTGTCGAGGATGCGGTAGAGCTCCGCGGCGTCGACGAATTCGCCGCCGTAGACCTCGAGGTCGGCGATCTGCTCGAGCTTGGCGGCATCGGGCCAACGCCGCTCGAGGACGATGCGGGCTTCCTCCGGGGTGTAGCCGGCGTGAAGCGTGTTGCTTGCGCCCCCGATCAGCAGCACCAGCGCGTCGATGCCCTTCTCGCGGGTGAAGCCGGGGTAGCCAATGAGCGCCTTGACGGCCGTGTTCACGGCGTTTGCCTGTCCGATGGTCATCGCCATAGTCAGTCCTCGTCCAGGTCTTTGCCGTAGTCGGGGTCGAATGCGCCGGCTGATCGCATGATGTCCGCCTCTTCTGCGCGCTGGGCGGCCTCACCGTGGATCTGGTCGAGCTCGGCCTGGGTGACCGTTCGGATGACGCAGCCCGGCACGATCGTCAACACGCCGGCGAGACAGGCGCGCTCGAGCGAGTAGTGCGCTCCGGGCCAGATGTCGCTCCGGGATTCGATGCGCTTGACGTTGCTGAAGATGTAGGTCTGGTGTGCGTAGGTCACTTCGATGGCGGCTGGCGACGAGTCGAGTTTGGCGCGGGCTTCCTCGTTTTGAGCGCGGTAGGTGGCGCACTTCTCGGCGAGCTCGAGGCGAGTCTTCTCGGCGAAGGCGTCGCGGCGCACCAGTTCGAGCAGGTGGCCGCTCGTGATGGTGTGCCAGCCCTTCACGTAGACGTTGATGCCGGTGAGGGATGGGTACGGCTTCTCGTCGTCGAGCGGTAGGAAGAACTCGAAGAGCGGGAACGTCTCGTCCTTCTCCTCGAGGATGGTGTTCCACCAGGTCTCGTAGTTGGCGAAGAGTTTCGGCAGGTCGGGGTTGAACGGGTGGTGCTGTTCGGGTGTCGTCGTGTCGGGCATGAGGCTTTCCGATCAGTCGCAGGTGCAAGGGCAGATGGAATCGCCGATCGAGTTGGTAGGGCACTCGCCTTCGGAGCACCGCGCGGTCGTGCAGCAGGTGCAGCTGTCGCAGGGGCCGGTGTAGTAATCGCGCTTGGCCAGCTCGAGCGCCGCAAGCTTTCCGGCTTCGGCGTACGGGGCGACGTCGGCGAGCTGCTGCTGGAGCTTGGCGCGATCGTCGAGCAGCGCGGCGAGCAGGTCGACGGGGACGTCTGTGGTGCGGATGCTGAGGGAGCGTGCCGCTTTCACGTGGGCGGCGAGCTGCTTCGCGGCGTTGTCGTGAATGCCGGCCATCAGAACGGCCGCAGCTCAGCGACGAACTCGCGTGCCGTGGCGACGGCGCACTCGAAGGGTTTGGCGACCAATAGCGGATGCGTCGTGCAGTAGGCGGTGCTCGGGTTGAACATGCATGGCTTGTCCTGGAAAACGAGCAGGACACCGATGTGATCAAGCGCGATGTTCAGCTTGGCTTGGGCGCGCAGCAGTTGGTCGTATTCCATCGAGCTGATCGCGCGGATTGTGCGGATGAGCTCGGAGCGGCCGCCGAAGACCATCTGCCAGACGCCGTCATTGCATCGGTGGATCCGCCAAATGCCGTCGCGGGGCTGGCTGACGGCGTGGCCTTCGTGCAACTCGATCGTGCCGTCGTCGAACGCGACGCGGTAACGCTGCAGGGGTCCGGGACTGTCCGCAGGCTTGGGGATAGGTCCGGGGATCGGTGTCTCATCGGCGAGCGGCATGTCGATTCCTTGATCTGAGTCGGATGGTGTGGTCTTGGTTAGCCGCGGTGCGCGTACTCGCTGAGCAGTTCGTTGCCGTCGGCGGTGACGATGAGCGGGCGCCGGCCGTCGACGAGCTCGGTGGATTTACGGGCGACGCCGCGGGCGATGAGCCGGTCGACGATCTGGGTGACTGCGCGGCCGAGTCGGGTGCCGGCGCGGCCGTTCTCGGGGTATTCGCGCCAGGTCATGGCGCCGTCGGCTTGGGAGACTCGGCCGATGGTGGCGGCTCTCAGGACGCGCAGCTGGGCGGCGGTGTATTCCAGTTCGGGCGCGGCCGCGGGCTCGACATGGTCGGGTGCGCGGCTGGCGAGCTCCTCGAGCATCTGCCGGCCGCGTGTGGTGATGACGGCCTGGCGGTAGCGGTTGTCGGTGATGGTCGTCGCGGGGGTCATCAGGTTCTTGCGGACGAGGACGTCGGCCGAGGCGGTGATGGCGTGTCCGCTGGTCGTCCACCAGCGCATCGTGGTCTCGTCGCGGCAGACCTCGCCGCGGTCGGCCGCCTCGAGGGCCTGCGCCTGGCGCAGGTTGATATCGATCTTCACTAGCGGTCCCACTGGTCTCGGGCGTCGCGGATACGTTCGCGGACGCTGGTCAGGTCGGGTTTCTGGCCGACTTCGCGGTCGGCTTGCCAGTCGGCGTCGGGGTTCGCGGCTTGGCGGTAGTGGTCGAGGCTGACGCCGTGGCCGACGGCGATCTGCTCGAGGCGCAGCAGCAGGGCGTCGACGGTGGACGGGTCGCCGTCCCAGGCGAGCACGTCGTCTTTCCAGCTCCGGAGAATGTCCGGGCGGACTGATTGCAGAGGCATATAACAGGACCCTTCTATTCAATGAGGAGTGTTTAGCGGCGTCCATGTGGCCCGTGCTCCCAGGCCTGGCGTCCGGCGGCAAGTTCGTCCCGCAGCGCCTGGATCCGTTCCGCAGCCTGCGCGGGCGTTTCGCTTTGGGTGGTGTCGCCGGTTGGCCCGGCCGGAGCCTGCGAGCCCGCGCTAGCGGGCGTCCGGTCGCCGAAGGCGGCCGGCCAGGCGGAGGCCGGGCCAACCGGCGACACCACCCCCACCCCGTTAGGGGTGGGTGGGGGTGGGGCATCGTCGTGCGCCGTGTCGTTCGACGTGTCGTTCGACGGTTGCTCGACGCGTCGTTCGACGCGTCGAGCCGGAGCGCCGGAGGCACGGTTGCGGGCCTTCGCCTCGATGTAGCGCCGATCGCGTTCGGCCTTCTTGGCGCGCTCGGCGAGCACCTTCGCTTTCGTGCGGTTCTTGTGCCGGGCCAGGTAGTCGACATCCAAAAAGCCGTTGGTGACGGCCTGCCACAGGCCAGTAACGAGCAACTTTTCGATCCACTCGCGCGTGCCGTAGAGGGTGGCTATCTCGAGCGGCACGACTCCGTCTTCGACGTTGTCGGCCACGTTGTCGGCCATCCACAAACCGCACCTCGCGTAGAGGCCGAAAGCAGCCGTCCCGGCCTGCACAACCCGCAGCTCGGCGTGATATCCATCGTCCAGCTGGTAAAAGACCACTGATGTTCCTGTCGTGCAGTCGGGACGGAGGTCAGCGGCGTGCGGGGTATTCCGTCACCGGGTCCTCGTTCCACGCATCGACGCCCGCCGGCAGCTTCGGCGTGGTGAGCGGTATGAGGTCGGCGCCGAAGACCTTCAGCACCTGGCGTGCGACTTTGAGCAGGGCGACGAGTTCGTGGATTGTGGCCAGGCGCTCCGCGCTCTCGGCTTTGCTTTCCTCGAGCTGGATGCCGAGGCCGGCGAGCATCTCGCGGAGCGCAGCGAGCTGCTCGTCGACGCGGTCCAGGCTGCCGTCGAGCGGTGGCACGCCATTCCCGTTGTCGGCCGCATCGAGCGGCTTGACCTCATGGACGGGGATCCGCTCGAGGAACAGGCCGGACGGCCGGGACTGGCCGGGCATCGGCGTGACGCGGCGCCAGTGCCTCATGAGGCCGTCGCCGCAGTGACGACGCGGAGCGCGGCGGCGAGCTTGATTCGGGTGTCCTCGGCCTGGGCCACGAGCTCGGCGACGCGCGCGGTGAGCTGAGCGTTCTGGGCCTCGAGTTCGGCGTTCCGCTCGATGAGGGATTCGCGGCGGGTATCGGCCTCGATGACTATCTCGACGATGTCCCGCGCTTCGCCGTTCGAGAGCGGGATCACCTCGTCGTCCTTGCCGGTGGCCTTCTTGGCCAGGTCAGACAGGGTCATGCGAAACTCCAAGTGGTCGATGGAGCTCGCCGCGCCGCGGAGTGCGGTCAACGGCGCGGCGAGCAGATCAGAGGCGTCAGTGGACGCGGAAGCCGCCGTGGTGCGCGGCGCGCTCGAGGAAGGCGATCCAGTACGGCCACCAGAAGCGCGCGGACTGCTCGGCGCCGTCGCCAACGGCGGTGCGGTAGGCGCCGAGCGCGCTGGTGATTTCATCCGGGGTGACGAGCCACCCGCTGTTGTCGAGCAGCTTGTATTGCGGGATGCCGACGGGATTCTCGGCCTGCGCCTCGAGCACGGTGTCGCGCGCGGCGTGGTATCGGTCGAGCTCGGGCGTCTCGCGCCCGTCCTCGCCAGCAGCGTCGCGGATCATCTGGTCGGTCACGCCGCACTCGCGGTAGTTCGGGAACCGGCCCTGCTGCGTCTCGACGTCGAGCATCCCGAAGTCGGCCATGATGATCCGGGCGTCGACCATGCTGCCGGCGGTCAGCTCGAAACGGTTCGGGTGGGCCTTGTAGAGCGCGATCAGGCCAGCGGTCATCGCGCGGGTCGCGGCCTTGTGTCCGACGTCGCTGGCGGCGTTGAGTCGCCGACGCTTCGCTGCCTGGATCATGCCGAGTGCCTTGTGCACGTCGGCGTCGGACACGGGATCGCCTTCGCCGGCGATCTCCATGTTGTACGTCATCGCCTGGTCCGTCCTCTCGTCGTCGTCGCACTGCCGCTGTTCACGCGGGCGACGACATCGGTCACCTGCTCGGCTGTCAGGCCGGCCTCGTCCGCGGCGGTCTCGATGGTCAGTCCGGAGCTCACGGACAGGAGCGCGCCGATCTCCGGGATAGTCAAGGGCCTGCTAGACGGCGGCATGGTCGCCCTCCTCGGCGTCGGGATCGAGCAAGAGCTCGGCGATCGGCGCCAGGTGGACGAGCTGGACCTCGAGCGGCGCGAGTTGCCGACGCACGGCCTCGGGCGGCGCATACTTGCGCCACCACAGCACCCGGAACGACACGTACTGATACTTCGGCTTCGGCGGCCGACGACGGCGTCGGATGAGCGACCAGAGGACGAGCAGACCGGAGATAGCCATCAGTACCCAGATCGCGCCCGGGGTGTGGACCATCGGCGGTGGGGTCTGGTTCATGCGGGCTGGCCGAGCAGACGATCCATCGTCTCGATACGCTGCTCGACCGTGACGAGCACCTCGACCTCGGCCACCGTGAAGCAGTGCACCTCGCATTCGCCGTCGAGCATCACGTCGATCGGCAGGTCCTCCGCGTCGTCGGTGGCGCCGCGGTCGGTGGCGAAGGCCTCGAGCCGCACCTCCGTCACAATGCCCTCGCGGCCCTCGAAATCGTCCGGGAAGTCCGTTCGGGATCCGTCGTCGTCGGCTGCGAGCCGGTGGTGCACGCGGACGCGGTCGTTGATCTGGATCGGCTGCTCCTCGCGCGAGGGGCACTCGGCCTCATCGGCGTCCGCGGCGGCCTCGAGCGCCTGGTGCTCCTCGCCGGTGTCGGGCTCGATAACGAGCTCGATGTCGGCCGGCGGCTCGATGTTGGCATAGGTGCGCAGTACGACGTCGTGGTTGCCGAACCAGAGCTCGGCGACCACGTGCTTCTGGGTGCGCTCGACCTTGATGCCGAGGTGCTCGAGGGATTCGAGGTACTCGGGCGTTGCGCGTTCGCCGTTCGGCTGCTCGATGCCGATCGACTCGTAGCCGCCGAGACCGATCTCGGGGTGTGCCTCGAGAAAGTCGAGCATCTCGCGCCAAGCCTTCAGCCGCAGCGTCCGCGCGACGATCGGCGTCTCGCATTCGGCGGTCCACTCGCTGTCGGCGACATTGAGCAGTACCGCGGCGTCGCGGGCGAGCGCGGCGTGCGTGCCGGCCTCGGCGAGGTGGACTTGGGCGGCGTACGAGCTCGCCTTCGCCTTCGCAGAGTTCTCCTCGTGGATCTTGCGCAGCTGGGCGATCGTGCCGAACTGGTAGGTGTGGTCGGCCATTATGCGAACGCTCCGTTGCGGTAAAGGGCGGTCTCGAGGTCGGTCCAGCCGGGCAGCGTCATCGCGTTGAGCTCGTCGAGCTCACGGTCGACGTTCTGGAAGTAGCCGGCGTCAAGGGCGGCGAGGTCGGCCTGAGCGGTCGCGGCGTGCTCGGCCAGCGCGGCGTCGCAGAGCTGGTAGGTGCTGGCGAACTCGGCGCGCAGCCACTCGACGAAGTCGTCGGGGCGCTGGCCGGGGATCTCGGTGCTGGCAGCGGCCGCGAGCACGAAACGGGCACTCTGCTGCGCCTGGGCGGACCACGCCGGCAGTAGCTCGGTCGGCGTGCTCTCGGGCACGTCGTGCGCCAGCTCGGGGATCGCCGGGAGCGCGACGGGCCGGAGCCGGTCCGCGAACCAGGTACCGACGGCGGGCAGGTGCCGGCGGCGCAGCACGGGCAGCTGCTCGATGGGTTCGGCAATGTCGAGCCACGTGGCGCAGTCGGCGGCGAGCTCCGCAACGCGCTGGGCGATCCTGTCGGCCTGGTCGATGACGTCCTGCTCGACCCACAAGCGGGGGTCGACAGGAACGGGGATCAGGCGCTGGCGGATGTCGGGCAGCGGCGTCGGGACGACGGGGATCTGCTGGGTCTCCGCGTCCGGGTCGGCGGCGGGCTGCTCGGGCGCGGCGGTCCAGGGATCGGCGTCCAGCTCGTCGGCGTCGGCGCCGAGCGGCTCGTCGCGGTGCGCGGCGAGGTCGGCGGTGATGGCGGCGAAGTGGGCGGTCGCCTCGGTGGTCGCGATCTGGTCGGCGAGGTCGCGGCGCCGGTTGAACGAAAGGATCTTGATACGATGGGACACGGTAGAAACTCCTGATCTTTGATTCGGCGGCTCCCCGTGGCAGCGGGGAGCCGTTGCGTTTCAGGACTTGGTGTGGAAGGCCTCGTTCAGCTCTTCCTCGACGTCGATGGGCAGGGCGACGCGCCCGGTGCGGTGCTCGTGAGCGCGGCGGAAGAACTTCTTCGCCGAGGCCAAGTCGTCCTGGGGAACTGCCTCGACGCGGCGGATGCGCAGCACCGGAGTGATCTCGCCGGTGTCGATGGAGGTCTTCAGCTCCTTGACGGAGACGAGGACGACTAGGACGCGGACGTCCTCCGGTGCGTCGACGAGCTCGGCTGTGATCGCGCCGAGGCCGTTGGCGTCGCCGCCGGGCAGAGTGCCGGCGAGCTTCACGGGTGAGGACACGCGGATGCTCCGATCTGCGGATGGATTGGTTTGCTACGCCTTGGCCGCGTCGCGCTTTTCGCGCCGGGCCTTCACCGAGAGCCGCGCGAGCTCCGACATGCGTGCGCGCCTCGCTGCATCGGCCCGCTTCGCACGTTCCGCCGGCGGCAGCACGCCGCCGGGGTCGACTTCACGTTCGAACCTGGCCTCGGCGGCGATTCGGCCGGGCTCGGTGCGGGCGGACCAGTCGGCGGTTTTCGCCCAGGACTTCAGGACGGCGGTGCGCCCTCGCAGCGACCGCTCCGCCGGCGACTCGGTGGTCATGACGCCGTCGCCACAACGTCGGCGGCTGGCGCCCGCAGGATTCTTGCTATCTGCTCGATCGTCTCTGGCGTGGCCTGGACCACCGGCGGATCTGGATAACTGATCGCGCCGACAGGCACGTCTAGCGCCGACGCGACACGTTGGATCGTCTCCTCGCTTGCACCTTTCAGGCCGGTCTCGACGCGCGAGAGGTAGGCGAAGCTGAGTCCTGCGGCGGTTGCGGCCTCGCGAATGTTGAGGCCCTTCGCGCACCGGATAGCCCTGATGGCCTGTCCGTTCACCTTCATGCGCCCTACCGTAGACTTTCGTTGCCCTTAACGCAACCTTGAGGGGCAACGAGGCTCATGGGAGGGGGCGCAAAGGGGAGCGCTGGGCAACAGAATGCGCGCCGGTTTTCACAACAAACGCACGTCAAAACTGGGTCAAGCGTTGTCCCTAGTTGCCCTTCATGCGCCTTCGTGAGGCATCATTGAGGGCATGGCCTACGACTGGAATCGCGTAGCCGCCGCCGTCAAGGACGCGCGCACGCGCCGCCACTGGACACAGTTGGACCTTGCAGAGCGCGCGGGCGTCGACCTGTCGACCGTCAAGAACCTCGAGGGCCGGCACGATTTCGTGCGGTGGCCCAAGACACTGGGCGCCGTCGAGGCCGCGCTGGGCAAGCCGGAAGGATGGGCGCGCGCCATCGCCGAGGGGCGTACGCCGCCGGCGGGGTCGAGCAGCTCTCCTCTAACGGGTGCCGTCGATCCGGGTGCTCCGGCCGATGATGACGATGCCGATGACCCGTTCATCCAGGAGTTGAATCGGATGCGCAGCGTTACGCCGGAGGGGCGCGAGGCTGTGATCAGGGCTTACAAGGCTGAGAAGGCGCGTGAGGAAGAGCAGCGCCGACGGGATGACGCGGAGCGCGAGGAGCGTTTTCGGCAGATTGCCGAGCAGCTGCGGATCGAACAAGCGAGCTAACTGCACGTCAGGCGCCCATGTTTGTCGACATTGCACATGCGCTGGCTATACGAAGCCTGATATAACGATTTAGCATCACTACTTTTTGTTACCGCCCGTTCGCAATAGGCTCCCGACGCTGTGTTGTGCGCGGTGGGCGCGCATATCGCCATTCGCAAGGGGAGCAACAATGGACGATTCGCGTCCGCTGCCGCGTCGGTACGACCCTGCTTTCGTAGCGGCCGCGGTCATCGGCTTCTGCCTCATCCTGCTCTTCGCCGGCGCCCAGTCGGATCCGCAATTCCGCCTCGGCGCAGACCTGCGCTTCCAGACCTTCCTGTGGCTCATCTCGATCGTCGGAGTAGCGGCGGTCTGCCGGATGGAGCGTCCCAGCATTGACGCCCTCGTTGCCGCAATGATCATAGGACGTGCAGCCGCACGCGACAGCGCCGCCCCGCCGCCCACGCCGAGCGTGGGTCCCAGGCGCTGGAACGTCTGGGGCTACGCGGCCGCCACTTGCTATGCCCTCGTCATCGCGGGCGAAGGCGGCGCCGATATTGGCGTGCTTCCCCTGCATGGCGTGAACCAGTATTCGGCGATCATTGTGTTTTCGTCACTCGGTTCGGTCAGTTTCATCGTCCGCGTCTCCGGCCCGGTCATCGACGAGGTCGCGGCGATCCTCATGGCCGCTTACGACCACACCGGCGAACTGAGCCAGCGGGGCGTCGTGATCCCGTTTCCGGTCGGCCGGCGCCCGGAACATGGTAGGCATCGCGCGGAATTCTCTCGAATCAAGATCGCTAATACACCCACAAAGTGACTCCGCACCGCTCTGCGCCAAACCGCGTCAATGCTGGTAGGACGCGGTTTGGTATGGCGCTCAAACCTTCCCGCCTCCTAAGCGGTAGGTCGCGCGTTCGAATCGCGCCAAGGGCACCATCTGCGGAAACGCCCCCACAGCGGGGTATGCGTGGCTAGTATGGCGCTCTAGCACCAACAAACTATCAAGATCCGATACGTTTGAGGGTCCAGCGCTTGATACTCGAAACCTACTCCCGATCCTGGGCGCGCTCCCTGCGCGCCGCCAACAAGGCGCCCAAGACCATCAAGGTCTACACCGACGCCGTCCGGTACTTCGACACCTGGCTCGCCGGCCTGCCCGACTCATATCTCGCCGTCTACCCGGACGATCCCCTCGACGAGATGGACTACCTAGTCCCGCCGGACGACATCGCCCAGGTCGGTCACAAGCTGATCGAGGCCTACATCGCCGGCGAGATCCGGCGCACCAGCCCCGGCAACGCCTCGAATCTCTTTCGCGCACTCCAGCAGTTCTTCAAGTGGCTATACCGCGAAGAGGAGATCACCGCCGACCCCTTCGGGCGCCTGACGGCCCCAACGGTCGTCGTGCCCCCCGTCCCCGTCATCCCCGAGGACGCGCTCAAAAAGCTGCTCGCCATATGCAAGGGCAAAGACTATGCCCAGGTCAGGGACACCGCGATCATCCTGACGTTCATCGACACGGGTATCCGCATCTCCGAGTGCGCCGGCCTGCGCTACATCGATGACGACGGCGAGTCAGACCTCGACTTTCATCAGGACGTCCTACACATCGTCGGAAAGGGCAGCAGACCGCGCGCAGTGCCGTTCGGCGCGAAGACGGGCGTCGCCCTGGATCGGTTCGTCCGTGCGCGCGCAAAGCTCGCTCCGGTCGGCGAGCGCGCGCTCTGGCTCGGGGTGCTGCGCAAGGACGGGATGACGAGCTGGGGGATCAGGCAGATGATCGAACGCCGCTGCGTCGAGGCGAAGATCCCACACATCCACCCGCACCAGTTCCGCCACACCTTCAGTCATCAGTGGGTGGCGGCCGGCGGACACGAGACGGACCTGATGCGCCTGAACGGCTGGACCTCGAGGCAGATGCTCTCGCGATACGGGGCCTCGGCCGCGGACGAGCGGGCGAGGGCAGCGCACCGGAAGAACTCGCCGGGCGACCGGCTGTAGACGACGAAGCGGCCCCCGGCACTTCCTCCGGGGACCGCTTCGGTTAGGTCGGCTGCCGCGGCGAGTCTAAGCGCCGGCGCCGATGGCGTACGCGAATGAGACGACGCGCTTGCGGGGGAGCACGAACTCGCCGTATTCGATCACGCCCACCTCATCCCGCCACACATAGGTGGACGCGAGCACTGCATCCCCGGCCTTGACTCCGAGCGCACGCGCCTCGCGCACATCCGCCTCGCGGCCCTCGAAGTAATCCCGGCCGGAGCTCGGCGTGCGCTCGGTCGTGCGCTCGATCCGCTCGAGCACCTCACTGCCATCGTCCGGATCGAGGCTCGGCACGAGCTCGGCCGGCCACCACTGGACCGTGAGGCGCTTGGGCTGCTCGCCGTCGTAAGCGATCGTCTCGCGACGGGCCACCCTGGCGCCGGCGGGGTCGATGCCGAGGAGTTCGGCGATGTACACCGGCGCGTCGATGATCCCGGCCTCGGTGACGACGGTGCGCTGCCCGGCCGGGGCCCCGCGGCCGCGGCGCAGGGCCTCGATGCGGTCGTGCGCCGAGGACGCGCCCTTGCCGAGGGTGGCGAAGGTGCCCTGAGTGGACGAGTAGACGTATCCCTCGACCTGGAGTCCAGCAATCGCTTTGGCCGCGGTGGCGGGCGCGACGACCCACTCTTCGGCGAGAGCGGCAATGGACGGCAGGCGTGCACCTTCGGCTATCTCGCCGGAGCGGATCGCATCGCGGTAGTGGTCCTGGATTTGGACGTACGGCGGGGTGCCGCGCTGTGCTTTGGGCATCTGCCGACCTCCTCACGCTAAAGGATCATGTTCTAGTAGCTAGCATACACTTGCGCTCGTGTACTAGTAGACGTACGTTGCACTCGTCATCTAGTACACGTCTGACGCCAGGGAGTAGCGATGAGCGCCGCCGTCTGGACTGAGCCCTACGACCCGCACCAACGGCTCGGCGCCGTCCGCGTCCAAGCCGACCCCCCTGAGCACGCCCGGCGCATCTCGGTGCTCGCCACCGACCTTCGGCCCGGCGACCAGATCCGCGACCGCGGCATGCTACGCACCATCAGCAGCATCGAAGGGGACCCGCACCTGCGGGACACGGTCGACGTCCGGTTCAAGCGCATCGAAGGCAAGCCGGACGGCCTCGGCATCGTCGGCACCATTACCGTCACCGCGTGGAGGCCGTCCGACGATGTATGAGGTCGAGGTCTTGATCCGCCGACGGGACGCGCACCCGTTCCGCGTCACCGGCGTCGAGGCGGAGACACGCGTCAAAGAGATCATCGAAAGCTTCCTCGACGCGTGGGGGATCCCGGTTCCGAGGAGCTTGAAGGACACGGGCCTGTCGCTGTTCGTCGACCGGCTCGCCGAGGACACCAAATACCAGCACGACGACGAGCACTGTCGCATCTACGCCTTCCGCAACCCGTAGCCGTCCAGGGGGACTCATGATCAGAACTCGAACGCTCCGCTATGCCACGCCGCTGCTCGCCATCGGCGCCATCCTCGCCACCACCGCAGCCGGCTGCGGCTCGAGCGGCCAGTCCGGCACCACCACGCACACCACCATCAAAGGCGACCCCAACGCCGCGAAGAAGTGCAACACGACGCTGACCCTGCTCCACCCCGTCGACATGCAGGTCTCCGCCACCTACACGGTCACCTGCAACTTCCCCGTCGCCTCGGCCGACGTCCGATTGGTCATCCAGGGCAGGCCCCTCGGCAGCGGCAACACCTCGTGGGACAACATCAGCAACCCGAAAACCGGATCTTCGATACCGATCACGCTGACCTACAAGACGCTGTGCATCACCGCGCTCGAGTACCAGGCCTCCGGCTCCGTGGACGCGCTCGGCACTGACGGCAGCCCGTTCAGCACCTCCGACACCGCTGGCCCGAAGTCCTACGGGCCGTCAGAATGCAGTAGCGGGAAGTAGCCCAACCACGCACCTGGAGGACGGCATGGCTCGGTTCTACGTCGAGGAAACCTGGCGCGACGGCGGCGTCGACGTCGAGCTCTACCGCGTGACGCAGATGACGCCGGAGCAGGCCGCGCGGATGATCGAGCGCGGCATGCTCCGGCCCGACGACGAACAGTTCGAGCGCGTCCAGATCGGCGAGTTCGTCGTCGACTACCCCGACGGCGGGTTCCCGAAGAAGGTCCGCCGCGCCGCGCTCGACTGGCTCACCGAGCACGCCGGGCGCACCGACGCGGACTCGATCGAGATCCAAATCGCCACGAAGGACGCGCTCGAGGTGCTCGACCGCATCACCGCTGCTTTCGGCTCCTGACTGGGCATCACATATAACTCGCGCATGTCTACTGATCAAGCGCTTGACGCAGTATCGTGACGGCTCGTCACACACAGGCACCGGAGGGGATCCACGATGACCTACGACCCGTACACCCATCCGCGAGCCGACCCGGCCGCGTCGACGCAGTGGGGGCAGCAGCCCTCGGGCTACTCGAGCGGCTACTATCCGCCCGCGCCTTCGGAGCAGCCGTACTATCCGGCTCAGCAGGGGTACGCGCCGCAGCCTCAACCGCTGCCGGTCGTCGTCAACGTCATGCAGAACAACTCCGCGCCGATCGTCATCAGGCCGCGGCGCGTGAACCACAAGCTCCACGGGTGGCTGACGTTCTGGACCGGCGGCATGTGGGCGCCCGTCTGGATCTATGTCGCGAACCGGAAGCCGAAGGTCTACCGATAGGCACCGACGCAAAGACGCTCCCGGACCACCGCGGTCCGGGAGCGTTCGCGTTCAGTGCGGCCAGACGTGGCCGAGGATCGTGCCACCGACCGCGCTGAGGGTGAGCGCGACGCCGGTCCACGTGGCGCTCTTGCGGGTGAGCAGCTTGATCTCCGAGGCGAGCTCAGCGTCGCCCGTCACTCGCGCCGTACGCTCCTCGTCCTGCTCGCGCTCGTGGCGCGCCAGCTCCTTGTCGACCCATTGCCGTGAGGCGAGCTCGGCGTCCGCCTTCTCGCGCGCCGCACGCTCATCCGCCTGCTCGCGCTCGTGGCGCGCCAGCTCCTTCTCGACCCACACCCGTGTCGCCTCGAGGGCGAGTTTCGCCTCTTGTGATCGCTCGACGAGCAGGGCGAGCTGGCCGGCGGTGCGTTCGTTGCCGACGTCGACGGCGCCGCGCAGCTCGGCAACGCGTAGGGCGAGGCTCTCGAGGCCTGGCATCTCGGTCATGGGGAACGCCAATCAGGTCAGTTGCAGGTGGTTGCGGCTCGGGCTCACTCGAGGGTGACGCCGACGGGCGCGCCGCCCTGGTCCAGTCGCCGGACGGTGACCATGTAGACCTCGTTCGCTGGCGCGGGGAACTCGATGACGGTCTCGTGGTCGGCGGGCATGCCGGTCTTGCCGCCGACGTCGACCGGCGCGTGCACGAGCGGGCCGGCCGCGCCCCACACTGCGACGCGCAGCTGCGCGACGTCGCCGTAGCCGTCGGTGCCGAAGGTGACCTTCGTGGCCGTGCCGCGCTTGACCTTGTAGACGTATTCGTCGGGGTGCTCGGCGAGCGGGCGGATGGACTCGGGCATGTCTTCCTCCTGGGGTGTCGGCGCCGGTGTGGGGGCGGCCGGTGCGGTGTTGAACAGGGCTTGCAGCTGGGCGAGGGTGCCGCGGAACGCGGAGACGTCGATGCGCTGGCCGTCCTCGTCCGCGGCGTTCGTGAACTGCCACAGCGTCGGGTCGATGCCGCCGTACTGGTTCCAGCCGGTCGAGCCGTCGCCTGGATAGAGCCCGGCCGGAGTGCCGGCGGCCGCGGTCGGATACGCGGCGTTGACGAGGGCCAGGCCGCGCGAGGTGAACGGCGCGGCGAGGTCGGGGGATCCGATCTCGGCCCAGTAGGAGCGGGCGAGGTAGTCGATGCGCACATGCAGGCCGAGCGCGTCCATCGCGTCGGCGACCTCGAGCTGCTGGAGCAGGTTGCCGTTCTCGGAGTCGAGCATCACCACCAGCGAGGGATCGACGATGTGCGCCTTGAGGTTGTTGGCCTGCGCCTGCGGCGAGGACCCGTCGACGTAGTGGTAGGCGCCGAGCAGCAGCCCGGTGCCGCGGGCCTGGTTGAGCCATCCCGCATAGAACGGGTCCACGTACGAGCTGCCCTGCGTGCATTTGACGATCAGGGCGGCGATGCCGGGGCGCAGCGCCGCGGGGACGAGGCCCTTCTGGTAGCTGGCGATGTCGGCGATGTAGAGGGTCACGGCGCATCGGCTTTCGTCTGGATGTCCTCGGCGCTCGGGTGACCGTCGGGGTGGTGGCGCCGGCAGACCGTCCAGGTGGTCCCGGCGACGGGGTGGCGCCCCAGGCGCGGGCACCGTTTGACGTGGCAGTTGTGGCGCCGCATGGCCATCGCGGGCACAGAAAGGATCGAGGCGTCACCGAATATCCCGGACCAGAACGAGTACCAGCGGCCCGACGCGTCGTCGAGGCCGAGGATGTGCGCGAGCAGCTGCATGACGGCGATCCTTTCTATGGGTTGGCGAGGGATTCGAGCTTGCCTTCGAAGTAGGAGAGGTTGTTCGCGCCGACGGCGAGCGTCAGTGACGAGCCAGAGTTCTGCCACGTGTATACGGACATCACATCTCCGGCTGCGCAGAGGATGGTCATGCTGGCGGGGGTCTGCATCACGTCGTTGTCCGTGGCGACCTCGCCGTCGCCGGCGATGCGGGTGCCGTTTTTGTAGAGGATCTCGGCGCGCGACCCGGTGGCGTTGGAGGGCCATGCGAGCGACCAGTTGAAGCGCCACCGGCCGCTCATGCCGACGGGGATCGTGTACGCCCACGGTGAGGTCAGCCCTCGGCCGCCGTCGGTGTCGTAGTCGGAGGTGTCGAACGTGACCTGAAGGTTGGCGCCGCCCGAGGCGACGATCTGGCCGGCGGTCTGATACATGCGGAACATCGGCGGATTCGCCCAGAACTGATTCCAGGCCACCAGCTGCCCGAGCTGGGCCGAGGTGGCCACCGACAATGTGTTGAAGGTCGGCAGCGTCGGCACTGTGCGCGCGGTCATCGTGGGCCCCCTAGTAGCCGATGAGGTTGCCGGAGTCGAGGACGCCGAGGACCGGGTCGTCGAGGGTGAAGTAGGAGATCGGCGGCACCGGGGACGACGAGAAAGAGAAGGTATGCAGGCCCATGCCGATCGTCTCGGTGTAGCCCTCGGCGAACACGCTCATCGAGGGCGCCGGCGCCTGGGGAGGCAGGCCGGCGACGCCGATCACTGTGCTGATCTCGGTGGCCAGCACCGCGTCATACCAGGCCGGCCCGTAGGATCCGCCGGCCGCGTACGGGGTGCCCTGCCCGGCGGTGGCCTGGTCGACGCTGAGCAGGTTCGGCGAGCCCGCGCCGGGCAGCTTCCATGTGGTCGGCGCGCCGGCCTGCTCGAATTGCAGGGCGGTCGCCTGCCAGGTGGTGGTGACCGGCACGCCCGAGGGCGCGGCGACCTCGATCTTCACCTCGACGGCGACGGTGTTGGCCGGCGCGGTGCCCTGTCCGGAGACCTCGATCCAGCCGGTCGACCCGACGGTCGGGGTGACGCCGGCGCCGCCGCCGTAGCCGAGGGCGACGCTGTTGACGTCGAGGAAGATCATGCCTATGTCGGTCAGGACGCCGGCGCCCGACGGGATGGTGATGCGGCCCTGGAAGGCGTACTGCAGTCCGGCGGTGGCGGGCATGACCAGGTCGAGGATCGTCGTGTATTGGACGGAGCCTGCGGGGACGGTGGTCTGGTAGACCTGGTCGCCGTAGTAGGCGGTGGTCGACGAGACGAGGTAGAGGGGCAGGCCGAAGTCGTTGGCGACGCCGATGGCGGCCGGGACGGGTTGGCCGGGCTGGGTGGCGAGGGTCGCGGCCTCCAGGACGAGGGGCGCGATCCGCGGGACCGGGTCGGCGTTCGGGACGATCTCGTTGAGCGCGGCGTTCGCGGCCTCGGTCGGGTTGATCGACGCGGTCTGGATGCTCTGGTTGTATACGCCGTACTTGGCCTGCGACGCGAAGCCGACGGCGCCGTTGACCAGTTGCGACGCGCCGCCGTTGGGCGTGACGGAGACCTGGTTGACGACGTAGGTGAAGTCGTCCGGGAACTGGGTCTGCGGGTCGAGGTCGTGGGCGTCGACGGTCCAGGAGACGGCGGCGTTGTAGCGGATGGTGCAGGGCTGGATGGCCAGGTAGCCGTAGCGGTCGACGTATAGCGGGGACTGCTCGGTGCGCGCGGCCTCGTACATCACGTCGAGTGGCTTGCGGCCGATGATCGACTGGGTGCCGGCCTGGTGCGTGCACGGGGAGAGGTTGGTCCAGGGCCCGTATCCGCCGGAGTAGACCGGTACCGGGTTGTAGCCGGCGGCCGGGGATTTGAGGGTGGTGGGTTGCGGGACGCCGGCGTAGCGGGCGACGCGGGCGATGCGGTAGTCGACGGATTCGCCGTAGAAGCCCTGGTTCCCGGCGGCGTAGTGCGCGGGGTAGTTCGATGCGGCGTTCCCGGTCAGGATCCAGGAGACGTTCGCGATGTTCCCGGTGAAGCAGTTGTACGAGCCGACCGTCGGGGACCCGCCGATGATCAGGGTGTTCATGTTCGGGCTGACGTTGTTGGCGGGCAGACCGACGAAGGACGTCTTCCCGTCGATGTTGATCACGAAGATAGGGTTGGTCGGGGTGGGGCCGACGCCGGTGGCGACCGAGATGTAGTGCCAGTTGCCGTCGTTGAGCACGACGGACGCCTGGGTGCCGTTCACGCCGGGCGCGAGCGGGCCGACCAGGTTGCTGGCAGAGTACGCGCCGCCGGCGGTGACATCGCCGGTGGAGATGATCAGACAGCCGGTAGCGCCGTCGACTCCCATAGCGACCGCGCAGCCGCTCAAGGGATCGAAGAGTGACGCGAAGCCCTGCGTCGTGTTCTCGAACGTGGTCTGTAGCCACAGCTCGAGCACGCCGTACGAGTTGAACCCGTTGTAGCTGCTCCACGGGTTCACGGTGGTCTGCAGGACCGTGCCGACGTTGAGCGCCGCGGGTTGGAAGGTGACGCACTGGCCGCCGTCGAAGCCAGGTGCGGCCGCGCCCTGGGCCTTGATGTAGTTGAGGTATGTGGCGTAGTTCGAGCCGAACGGGACCGGGTGCAGCGGGGTCGAGATGTTGCCGGTGATGTCGCCGAACGCGAGGGCGGAGCCGGTGCCGGCGAGCGCCTCGGACAGCGGGTAGTGCGCGGCGACCAGTGGGCCGGTCGAGGAGTCGTAGACGACCTCGGCACTGGTCATCGCCGGGAGCATCGGGGCCTGGCCGAGCAGCAGGAAACGGTCGGACGCGGTGATTTTCGCCGTGGCGTACAGGCCCTGCCAGCTTGTCGGCAGGCCGTTGATGAAGCCGGTGAAGCGGCGGCTCACGGTGCCCGAGGGCGGGATCAGGTCGACCCGCAGCCACGAGCCCTTCTTGATCTGCCCGAACCATGCGCCGAGCCGATTGGTGGGGGTCCAGCGGCCGTCGGTGTTGTCCACGGTCAGGCCGCATGTGCCAACGCTGACGTCCGCCAGGCCGTCCTGCCGGCCGCGCATGATGGTGATCAGGTCCGATTCGAGCTCGACGAACTCGGTGACCTCGAGCCAGTTCGGCAGCGCGACGTTCGGCCCGTCGAAGGCGAGGTAGACCTTGACGGTGAAGTTCCAGGTGCCCAGCTGCGCGGGCAGGCTCGAGCCGCCCGCGGCGCCGGAGCGCGCGGTCTGGATGCGTCGGAGCGGGCCGGGCCGCTTGGGGCGCGGAAGAGGCCGGGTCAGGCGCGGGCGGGCGATGGGCATCAGCGGCCTGCCGTCGCGCGGCCGGAGGTGGCGATCGCGGTGGCCATCGACTGGTGCGTGTAGCCGTTCTTCTGCGCCTTCACCAGCTGCTTGTCGATGACCTGCCCGTCGAGGACGAGCTCGACCTGGATGTAGAGCGGGTTGTCCGGGCCGGCGCCCGCCATCGCGCCGGCAGCACCGGCGCCAGAGGCCAGCGGGGTGACGCGCGCGCCCATCGGCAGGTTGAGCAGCTCGGGGCCCTTCTCGCCGACCAGGGCGATTCCGCCGAGGGTGATGTCGCCGCCGGTGGCCAGCATCGGAATCTGGGGGATGCTGATCCCGAAGCCGTCGCCGCCCACGCCCGGTATCCAGGACGGGATGGACACGTGGATCTGGTCGAGGAATCCGATCACGCCGTTGACCAGGGAAATCACGGCATTGATAGGGCCCTTCACGATCGAGAGCAGGCCCGAGAGGGCGTCGGAGACCATGTTGCCGATGCCGCCGAAGACGTTGACGAAGGCCTGGCCGACGGAAGCGACCTTCCCGATCAGGTGGTCGAGCCAGGTCACCACGCCCATGATCGGATTGACGATGGCGAGCAGGTAGCCGATCGAGGTCACCATGCCGTGCGCCAAGACTCCGGAGAGGTAAGCGGCGAGCTCGACGACCAGGTTGATCAAGGGCATCAGCGGCGGTATCAGGTTGATGATCTGCACGGCGAGCCTGGCCAACTGCGGCAGCACCGGCGTGAGCGACCCGTAGATCGAAAGCCACGACTGAATCACGGTGCTGAGAACTGGGTTCAATGACATCAGTACATTGATAAGCGGTGGGATCAGCATGCCCGCCACCTGGAGCAGCATCGGCGCCAGCATGCGGAAGGCGGGCAGCAGCCCGGACAGCACGTGACCGATCAACAGGGCGATCGGCGGTAGCAGCGGGGAGAGCGCCGAGAAGATCCCGGAGAGCGCCTGAGCCACTACCGTCAATATCGGTGCTAAGGCATTGACAACTGGAACCAGCGCTGACGCCAAAGCCGTGATCAGATCGCCGAGCCCTGGTATCAGGGCACTGAGAACCTGGCCGAGACCGTTGCCCAGCGCCTGGGCGAGCGCGATCACCGCGGGCTCGAGCTGCGCGAACGCGGGACCGAGGGCGCCGGCCACGACGCCGACGAGGTGGCCGATCGGGCCGAGCAGCCCGGAGACGGCGCCGAGGATCGCGCCGATCCCCTGGCCGGCGCCGGTCGCGTTCGCGGTCAGCCCCTGCAGGAATTGCGGCAGCCCGGAGGCGAGGATCGAGTGCAGTCCGGTGCCGAGCGCGCCGATGATGGGGCCGGCCACGGAGCCGACCTGGACGAAGGCCTGTACCAGCGGGACGATTGACGAGGTCAGCTGCCCGACGAGGCCGACGCCGGAGGTCATCGAGGTGCGCAGCTGGCCGATGAACGTGCTGTTTTGGAACAGGGCGCCGAATTGCAGCGCGACGGCCGAGAGGGCGTGGCCGATGCCGGCTATGCCGCCGCCGAGCACCGGGAATAAGGGTCCTGCGTCCTGGAGCATCTTCGTGACGGCGGGCAGCAGCGCGTTCTGAGCGGTGTCCTTCAGCCCGTTGAACTGTCCCTTCATCGAGATCAGCTGCTCGACCAGGGCGCGGCCGGCGGGAGTGAGCTTGGCCATGTCGGCGGCGAACTGGTTCATCCCGTTCGGCTGCGCGGCGAGCGCGGCCGCCGCCAGGCGCTGCTGCTCGATCGTCGAGGTGACGTTCTGCTGGGCCTGGGCGACCTGCTGCGCGGCCTGCTGCTGGGTGCGCTGCGCCTGGACGACGGCGGGCAGTCCGTTCACGCCTTGCTGCTGCGCGGTGTTCGAGGCTACCGTCGCCTCGGTGTTCTTCTGCTGGGCGTCGGTCAGCGCCTGCTGCGCCTGCTGCACGGCGAGCTCTGCCTGAGCGCGCTGGAGCGCCGTCGCGGTGCCGTTGTTCATCGTCGCGATCTCGTTCGCCTGCGCCTGCTGGAGAGCGAGCTGCGCGGCGGCGACGCCGAGCTTGGCGTCCGACGCGGCGTTGACGAGGTCCATGATCTGGTTCGCGGCCGCCCCGCGCGCGGTGGTCAGCGCCTGCTGCGCGTACATCTCGTTCTGCTCGGCGGTCTGGAGCTGCTGCTCGGCCTGGGCGAGCTGCTGGGCGTTTTGGAACGCAGTCTGCGCGGCCTGCGCCGCGGTGGTGCCGGCGGAGGCCTGCGCCGAGGTGTAGTCCGACATGGCCGAGGCGATCCCGCCGAACGCCATCTTCAGCGCGCCGCCCGCGGCGCCGAGACCGAGCATCGCCGGGCCGATCGCGGCCAGCGCCGGGGCGACGGCGGCCGCCACGGACAGGATGGCGAGCAGCCCCTTATGCGCTGAGAGGAAGCCCTCGGAGGAGGCGTCCGCCTTGTTGCCGGCGTCCTGCGCGTCCTGGCCGACGTTCTTGAGGTTCTGCTCGGCGTCCTCGGTATCGACGTCGATCTTCTTGCCGTTGGCCTTGTCGATCTTGTCGGCGGACTTATCGGCCGAGTCGCCGAGCTTGCCAATCTCCTCAGAGGCGCCGTCGTTCTCGGCGAAGAGCCTGAATTTCATATCCGCGCTGGACATCGGCGCCCCCTTCCTACGTCTCGTACTGCCGGTCGATGTACTTCTGGAGATCGCGGAACTCGCGCAGCGTCAGCCGGCCGATGTCCCAGGGCATGATGTTCAGGACTTGGGCGAACCGCCCGATTTCGAGGCGGCGCTCTTCGCGGAGCGTGCGCGGGGGCTTTTTGAGGCGGGTTGGCGCGTACGGGTTGTCCGCGTACTTGGACTGGGGTCTTTTGGGGCCGTGATCGTCCGCACCTCGAGGCCGCCGACAGCGATGTCGAACGCGTCGCGAGGCAGCAGCACCGCCGCCTTCGCCAGGGGCACAGACTCGTCGGCCGCGAGCTCGCGCAGCTTGAGGATCCAGAGCAGGTGCCCGACCATCCGCATGCTCTTGAGCGAGGCGGCGTCGCCGAGCGTCCCCAGGTCGACGCCGGCGTGCTCCTCGAGCACCTCGAGCTCGGAGAGCATCAGGTTGTCGGTGTCGAGGACTGATTCGCGGCCCTCGATCGTGATTGCCAGAATGGGCATGGCGCGCCCTTCCTACTTGTCGTGGAGGATCGCTTCGGCAGCGTTCTGCATGCCTTCGACGATCTTGTTTCCGAGCTCGTTCTGATGCTTCTTGATCACGTCGTCGAAGAACGGCGTGCCCTTCTGAGCCACCCAGTTCTCGCGGTCGCCGAAGACTGGATGCCTCCATCCCTTGGCGCGGTTGAAGTTCTTCGGCATGAGCCGCTGCGAGTTCGGCATCTTCGCCGCGGCGACCTTCCAGGTGACCGAGACCCCGGTGGCCCGAGAGCCCGTGGAGATCGAGCCGCCGACAGCGCGCGCGATCGTCTCGCGCAGCCCGGCGGAGGCCTCCGCCTTCGCGGCCTGCTTCGCGCGATGCTCAACGAGGGTGCGCTCGACGTCTGCGGAGGTGACAGCGAGACCGTGCCGCTTGGTGGCGATCACCTTTGCGCGATCCGTAGAAAGCCGCCGGCTGCGCGCGAGAGTGCGCGCGGCGCGGCGGCCGCGGGCATTCTTGCCGCCGCGGCCTTCGGACGGCGCGGAGCGGACGGTGTCCTGGATCTCCGAGGTGATCGTCTTGATCGAGGGGCGCAGCGCCTTGCCGAGCTCGCGGCGGATCTTCGGGTCCGCGTCGCGGAGCTTCGCAGCGAGCTGCCGCAGCTGGTCCGCGCCCTCGATCGTGAGCTTGGCCATGCTCAGACCGTCGCGTCGGTGGTCTGGATGATGATCGTCAACGGTTCGTTTGTGAGGTCGTAGTCGGCGACGAACGGGAAGCCGGTGTTGACGATGTCCTTGTTGCCGACCGTCGGGGACTCGTTGTCGAGAAACACGTTGTTCCAGATGAACTGGATCGCGGGCACCGTGCCGGACAGTACGCCGCCGGGGGTGAACGTCTTGATGATCGTGAACGGAGTGTCGGAGTAGAAAGCGTCGGCCCAGTACTGCTTGTTGACGTAGTCCGAGTTGACCGTCCCGCCGATCTTGTAGACGTTGTTGACGATCGGCTCGTCCTTAAGGCCCTGGTTTCCCGCGTACTGGCGGCCCACGTTCATCGGGTGCTCGACGGAGCTCGCGAACTTGGTCACGCCGTCGATCGCCGACGCGGTCGAGGCGGCCACCGTCGATGCGCCGATCTGGATCTGCGTCTCGGCCCAATGCCACGGAATGGCCTGCGAGTAGGACGGGGTGGCCTGCGTGTACGCGGTCTGCGTCGCGCCGTTCGGGTATCCCGGGTAGGCGGCCGTCAGCAGCGGGTCGAGGTAGACGCGCGCGTCCCAGTCGGTCGCGCAGGTCAAAAAACTGTCTTTTTCGATCGACCAGGCGAACTTGGTCGGCTTGCAGCCGAGCAGGTCGACCTGGCGCAGCACGGCGTCGGTGGTGGGGATCCCGCACTGCCAGGACACGCTGCGCCCGGCGACGTTGTTGCGGAAGGTGTGCGTGTACGCGTAGATCGAGCCGGTCGGGGTGACGCGGGCGCCGGCGGCCCAAATGCCTGTGCCCGCGGTCTGCGAGCCTGCGGCACCGGTGGTGAACGTGTTCGAGAGCTGGTTGAGCAGCGAGGTGAAGTGGCCGGCCTGGCACCAGTCGAAGGGCAGCGCGAGGGTGCCGGCCTGC
>Ga0210396_10000804_pt1 | contig 36701 bp, 36 predicted proteins | sample IncBWH17OmetaG_FD_155466 | JGI IMG/M metagenome (GOLD analysis project Ga0210396, IMG submission 155466) | Forest soil microbial communities from Barre Woods Harvard Forest LTER site, Petersham, Massachusetts, United States - Inc-BW-H-17-O ...
TACGGTGCGGAACGCGCTGCCGCTCCCGCCGCGACTCCTGCTCTGGCTCCCGCGCAATCAAATGTCGGGATGCCGGGTATGCCCGGAATGAATATGCCGTCCAGCACCGAGACGTCTCCCGCTCCGGATGCGGAGAAGAAGTAGACGAGGCCATGAGCCGATATGCTTAAGGCGTTTCAGACCTTCATGCAGGTGGATGGCGGCGGCCTGCTGCTGCCGGAGATGATGCTTGTCCTGTTTGCCTTGGGCATCTTGCTCACCGATTACTTGCTCGAGGCGCGCGACAAGTATTTCAACGCCCTGATGGCCATGCTGGGAGTGATCTTCAGCGGGATCACCCTCTGGCAATTGCGCAAGGTCGCCGAGCAAGGCGCCCAGGGTTTCAGCGGCTCGCTGATGGTCGATCCTTTTTTCCTCTTTTTCGGTTTCATTTTCCTCATTGCCACGGCGCTGGTCATCATCCTTTCCGTCCGCTACCTTCAGCTCGAGGACGAAAACCACGGCGAGTATTACGCCCTGATGCTCTTCGCCACGGTCGGCATGATGTTCATGGCCTCCGGTTACGACCTCGTCGTGCAATTCCTGGGCCTGGAGACGATGGCCATCAGCTTTTACGTGCTGGCGGGATTCTTGCGGCGCGACAAGCGTTCGAACGAAGGCGCCGTGAAGTACCTGCTCCTGGGCGCATTCAGTTCGGCGATTCTGGCCTACGGTTTTTCGATCCTCTACGGCATCGGCGCCATGGCCAACCTCAGCTCTATTGGCCAGTCCTTGCCTCCCAGAACCAATCTGGACGTGATCGCGGTCGCGGTTGAGCAAAGGGGCCACGCGGACCTGTTCGTGCTTCTGGCGCTCGCTACAGTAGCCGCGGGGCTATTTTTCAAGGTGGCGGCTGTGCCGTTCCACCAGTGGGCGCCTGACGTTTACGAGGGCGCCCCCACGCCGATTACGGCCTACATCAGCGTGGCTTCGAAAACAGCGAGCTTCGCCCTGTTGCTGCGTCTGCTGCTCACCGTGTTCTGGCCGGTGCGGGTCGATTGGGAGATGCTCATCGCGGCCGTGGCCATCGCCTCGCTCACGTTAGGAAACTTCGCGGCGATCACGCAGACCAATGTGAAACGCATGCTGGCCTACTCCTCGATTTCACACGTAGGCTATGTCCTGCTTGGAATCGTGGCGGCCGCGTCGAGCCCGATCGGGTTCCTGACTGGCATGAAAGGCGTGGCGTTTTATCTCTTTGCCTATGCGTTCATGACCATCGGCGCGTTCGCCGTGCTGATCGTGCTGCAGCGGCAGGGAATCATCGGCGATGAGCTGGACGATTTGAACGGCCTGTACCGCCGCAGCCCGCTGTCCGCGCTGGTGCTGCTGATTTTCATGCTGTCGCTGGCCGGGATTCCGCCCCTGGCGGGCTTCGTGGGAAAGTATTTCATCCTGCAGGCGCTGATCGAGACGGGACACAATCGCCTGGCGCTGTTCGGCGCGCTCTACATCGTTCCGGCGCTGTACTACTATTTCCGCATCGTGATGCACGCGTATTTGTATGAACCGGGAAACGCGCCGTTGCCGGTCGTCACCATCGGGCAGAGGGTCGCCTTCGCCGTGTTGTGCTTCGTGACCGTCGCCGCCGGAGTCTATCCGGAACCGTTCGTGCGCCTGGCGACCTACTCGCTGTTCTTCCCATCAGGGTTCAGTGGCCACTGAGGATCCAGGGTCGCCTTCTTCTCCACCACCGCGAAAACGGCCCGCCGAAAGTGCGCGGCAAATCTCCGATATACTGGAACTGCCGTTTCTTCTGGTCGCCTGCGTGGCGATTGGCGGAGGTGCGGGATACTTCCTGGATAAGCGAATCCACACGTCCCCTGCGTTTACTCTGATTCTTGGCTTGCTGGGCTTCGCCGCAGGGATGATTCAATTGGTCCGGCGCCTGTCAAAGGACACTTAGGACCATGGCCGAGTCCGACCGCATCTATGTTGCCGCCGAGCAGCGCATCGAGTGGATGACGGTTGCCTTGGGATTGGCCGCCGCCTTGTTTGCCTTCGCGCGCTGGGGCTGGCGTCCCGGGGCGGGAGTTGCGCTTGGAGCCGCGCTGGCGTGGCTTAATTTTCGATGGTTGAAGCAGGGAGTAACCGCGATCGTTAAAGTTTCCACGGCACAGGCGAACTCGGAACACGCGCGGGTGCCTATGAGCATTTACGTTAAGTTCTTTGGACGCTTCGCTTTGCTGCTGGTGGCGGTCTATGTTATTCTTTCGCGTTCCTGGTTGCCTGTGGCCGCAGTGGTCGGAGGTTTGTTCGCGGTCGTTGTTGCCGTGATGATCGAACTGCTGTGGGAATTGGCGCGCACCAGGGGCGGAACGGAAACGCACAATTAGGGCCTTCTTTCGCGAGGCTCGATCCCGGAGTCAACTGGAAAAATGGAAGAGCAAGTCTTGGGTGTGACAAAACTGGTCAACATGCTTCTGGGAAAGCCGGCGTTGGCACTGCTCGCGGCGCTGCACATTCACCCTGCAAACTCGGAATATCCGATCCCCAATTACATCGCGATGGAACTGGTGGTCTTTCTAATCGCCATCGGTTTTTTCACCTGGCTGAAGGGGCGGCTGTCGGTGGACAATCCCGGCGCCGCACAACAGTGCATGGAAGCGCTGCTGACGAATCCCATGGGAGTGGGCGCGCGCGATCTGCTGGAAGACACCGCCGGACACAACGCCGTGAAATATCTGCCCATGATCGGCAGCGTTGGCATGTTTGTCCTGATGAGCAATCTGATCAGTTTGGTTCCCGGATTTTCTTCTCCGACGGCCGAGAAGACGGTGCCTCTGGGCTGCGCCATCGTCGTTTTTCTCTATTACAACTGGGCCGGCTTGGTGCACCACGGGCCGCTCAAATATGGCAAGCATTTCCTTGGGCCTGTCCTGGCGATGTCTCCGATCATGTTCATCGTCGAGATTGTCAGCCATCTTGCGAGGCTGCTTTCGCTTACCGTACGTCTATGGGTCAATATGCTGGTGAGCGAACTGTTGTACGTAACCTTTCTCGGTTTGACGCTCTCACTGTTTTTTTATGTGGAAAAGCTCAATGTGCTGGGATACGCGCTGGCGCCGCTTCCACTGCTGGCTCCGCCGCTTTTTCTGCTTCTGCACATTTTTGTCGGATTCGTGCAGGCGTTCGTTTTTACTTTGTTGCCGATCATTTATCTGGGCGGCGCGGTAGGCGAAGAGCACTAATCGGCGCGCCAATTTTATAGATTTCTAATTTATACTGGCATGATCCGCCGTCTCGCGTGAGCCCGGCTGCAAGAGGGATGTCCGGGAACCACCTCCGAGCGGCCATTCTTAGCGAAGGAGAAACACGATGAAGAAGTATTCGGTGATTTTGTTCGCGCTTCTGGCAATCGCTTTCGTTGCTCCGGCTGCGTTCGCGCAGACGGCTGCGGGGGGCGCCGCGGAACCGACTAACTGGGTGGCCATCACTTCGGGCTTTGCCATGGCGATCGCTTCTGCATTTTGCGGCATGGCTCAGGCCCGGGCGACGTCTTCGGCCTGCGAGGGCCTGGCTCGCAACCCGGGCGCGGCAGCTCCAATTCGGTTCGCGCTGCTGCTTGCGCTCGTGCTGATTGAGTCGATGGCGCTATACACATTTGCCATCATTTTCGCCAAAGTTAAGTAACCGGTCTCGTTTTTCTCTTTCTGCGGCACGCTCTCGGATGTTCGAGGGCGTGCCGTTTTTTTGGTAGCACAGACTTCAGTCTGTGGGGTTCCAAATGATCTTGGCTAGCTCGGGCGGTCCGGGTACGCAAACGGACCCCCACAGACTGAAGTCTGTGCCACTGGGAGCTATCGAATATTCAACGCGGCCTTGGCGGCGAAATCGATGATGCGGGCGGGGAACAAACCGGCGAAGACGGTGCCGGCGGCGGCAATCCACAACACGGCGGAAAGCGTCCAGGGAACGGGCTCGACGGCGATTTCCACCGCAGGTTCGCGCATATACATGGCGACGATCACGCGCAGGTAGTAGTAGGAGCCAATGACGCTGTTCAGGGCCAGCAGAATCGCCAGCCAGATCAGGTTGGATTCGAGCGCGGCATTGAAGACGTAGAATTTTCCGAGGAATCCCGCAGTGATAGGCAATCCCAGAAGCGACAACAGAAACAGCGACAGGCATGCGGCCAGCGCGGGTTGGCGCCGCCCAAGGCCCGTAAAATCTTCGATGTCGACGTGCCGCTCGCCCGGTCCGCCCAGGTGCGCGACGATCAGGAACGCGCCCATTTTCACAAGGGCGTAGCCAACCAGGTAGAAAAGCGCGGCGGCAATGCCCGCTTCGGGATGATCTGTGGCGGCCGCGGCCGTGAGCGCGACGAGGATGTATCCGGCGTGCGCGATTGAGCTGTAGGCCAGCATGCGCTTCACGCTCGTCTGCACGATGGCCGACAAATTTCCGACGAACATGCTGAGCGCCGCCGCCACCCACAGCGCCCAGAACCACAGCGGCGCAGCGGCGTCCACGCTGGCCATGATGCGCAACGCCAGCGCGAAGGCGGCGGCCTTGGGCCCCGTCGAAAGCAGGGCGGTGACCGGAGCGGGAGCGCCTTCGTAAACGTCCGGCGTCCAAAGCTGGAAGGGAGCGGCGGCGACCTTAAAGGCCAGGCCGATAAAAATAAATCCGAGCCCGATTTTCAAGAGAGTGTGCGCGGAATCGTTGGCAAGCGGCGTCATCAAGTCGAGATGCGTCGATCCCGTGGCGCCTAAGGACAGCGCGATGCCGTACAGGAAAAAAGCCGTGGCGAACGAGCCCAGCAGAAAATATTTCATCGCCGCTTCGTTCGAGCGCGGGGCGTCGCGCCGGTAGCTCGCCAGAATGTAGGAGGCGATGGAGCTCATTTCCAGGCCGATAAAGGCTGTCAATAATTCGTGGGCTCCGGCCATCACTCCCATGCCGGCCGTCGCAAACAAGACCAGCGCGCAAAACTCGGCGGGATCCAGATCGTCGCGCTGCAGGTAGCCGATCGAGCCGAGAATTGCCAGGAACGCCGCGCCGCAAACGATCCAGTGGACAAACAGGCTGAACGCGTCGGCCCGGATAAGGCCCGAATAGGCCACGCCCACATGCGTCGCAGGAAAAAACGTCGACACCAGCGCGAGCGCGGCGCCCGCGACCGAAATGCCCGCCAGCAGGCCGTGGCGCCCCTTCGGCACGACGGGCGCCAGCAGCATGACCAGCATCCCGAATCCGCAGAGGACGATTTCGGGCGCAATCCTGTACAGGTCTTGGATGGGTGGGAACATTTATTTCAATTTCACCGAGTCCGTCACGCCGCGGTACGCCGCGCTGCTCAGGCCGGGCGGGGTCACCGGGGCATGATCAAAATCCTTGCTGCTCGTGCCGGGAGTGCGCCCGCCGCCGGCGTTGTATGCCTGCGGGCGATGCATGAGCTGCAAAACATTTTGCGTGTAGGCCTCGGTCCGCCGCGTAAAGAACGTCGAGCCGATGCCCATCCACAGCATGAGCGCGGCCATCACAAACAAAATTCCTCGCTCGCGCTTATCCAGGTCCGGAAGCATGCCGTTCTTGTCTTGCGTGATGCCGCCAAAGAACACGCGCTGATACGACCAGAGCAGATAGACCGATGAGAAAATGACGCCTAGCGTGGCCCAGGAAGCCCAATTCGCGTGTTTCTGAAAGGTTCCGGCCAGGATCAGAAACTCGCCGACGAAGCCGTTGAGCATCGGCAGTCCCGCGGAAGCGAAGCAAGAAAATAAATACAGCGCCGCCAGAACGGGCATGGGCGTGGCGATGCCGCCGAATTCCGAGATCAAGTGCGTGTGGCGGCGGTCATACAGCATCCCGACGCACAGGAAAAGAGCGCCGGTGGAGATCCCGTGATTCAGCATCTGGTAGACGGCGCCCTGAATCGAAATCTGGTGAAACGCGAAAATTCCGAGCACCACAAATCCCAGGTGGCTGACCGAGGAGTAGGCCACCAGTCGCTTCAAATCCACCTGCACCATGGCCACCAGGGCCCCGTACACAATGCCAATGATCGCCAGCACCGCGATGTACGGAGCAAACTGGCGCGCGGCGTCCGGAAACAGCGGCAAGCAGAACCGCAGCATGCCGTAGATGCCCATCTTCAGCAGGACGCCGGCGAGCATCACCGAGCCCGCTGTGGGCGCTTCCGTGTGGGCGTCCGGCAGCCAGGTGTGCAGCGGGAACAGCGGTACCTTGATCGCAAACGCCAGGAAGAACGCGCCGAAGAGCAGGTATTCCGTTCGCAACGGCAGAGTGACCGAGCCATTGGTAAGCAGCGCCTGAATCTGCGCAACGTCGAACGTCGGGTAGCCGGCGACGGCGGTGATGCGGTAGAGCCACAGAATCGCCACAAGCATCAGGATCGAGCCGAACATGGTATAGAGCACGAATTTGAGCGCGGCATAAATCCGCCGCCCGTGTCCCCAGATGCCGATCAGGAAATACATCGGGATCAGCATCACTTCCCAGAACAAAAAGAACAGGAACAGGTCCAACGAAACAAAGACGCCGATGACTCCGGTTTCGAGAACCAGGAGCGAAATGAAGAAGCCTTTTACGCGCTGGTCAATCGAATTCCAGGAGGCGAGGATCGAAATGGGCGTGAGCAGCGTGGTCAGCACCACGAGAAACAGGCTGAGCCCGTCGATGCCCAGGTGATAGTGAATGGGCGGCTGCGGAATCCAGGCTCGCAATTCTTCCCATTGATAGCCGGCGGCGTGCGCATCAAAGCCGCGAAATAGAAGCAGGGAAAGGGCGAACTCGACGGACGCCGTGGTCATCGCCAGCCGGCGAATCCAGACATGATCGTCATCGCGCAGGAGCAAAAGAGCCAACGTGCCTGCAACGGGCAGAAACGTCAGCACCGAAAGCAAATAGGATTGCTGCACGTCAGTCCACCATCCACAGCAGCAGGGAAGTGAAAACCAGGACGCCCAGGACGATCCAGGTGGCGTAGCTGCGAATGTTTCCGGTATTGGCGCGGCGCAGGCGGTCGCCTGATTCGCGCGAAACGAAGGCGACACCGTTCACCGCGCCGTCAATCACGCGCTCGTCGACCCCGTGCCACAAAACTTTGTCGGAAATCCAGACCAGCGGGCGCACAATCGCGGCCGCGTACAATTCGTCGATAAAATACTTTCCGGAGAGAAGTTTGTAAGGTGCCGCAAGCGAATCCGCAAGTTTCTTCGGTGTTTCCGGGCTCTTGATATAGAACCACCACGCCAGCAGGAAGCCGAGAAGTCCTGCGATTACCGGCGCGCCAAGCAATGCCTGCAAAATTTCTCCCCCGCCGCCCCCGGATTGGGCTGCCGTGCCGGCAGGTTCCGCGCCGGTTGCCAGCACGGGCGTTAGAAATTGCTGGAAATGGTTCACGCCGCCCATGAGTTGCGGCGCGGCCATCCACCCGCCACAGACGGAAAGGATGGCCAGAACGATCAGGGGTATGGTCATGTTTTTCGGCGATTCGTGCACATGCACCTGGTGCTCGTCGTAGCGCTCGGCGCCGAAGAAGGTCAGAAACAACAGGCGGAACATATAAAACGAAGTGAGTCCCGCAGTCAGGACTCCAAGGCCCCAGAGCACCGGACTCACGCGCTGCGCCTCGTTCAGGATTTCGTCCTTGCTGAAAAATCCGGAAAAGCCCGGCGCGCCCGCAATCGCCAGTGTGGCCATGAACATGGTCCAGAAGGTGATTGGAATTTTCTTGCGCAGGCCGCCCATCTTGCGCATGTCCTGCTCGCCGCCCATGGCGTGGATCACGCTGCCTGCCGCGAGGAAGAGCAATCCCTTGAAAAAGGCATGCGTCATCAAGTGGAAAATTCCCGCGCTGAAGGCGCCCACGCCGCAGGCCAGAAACATGTAGCCAAGTTGGGAGACGGTGGAGTACGCCAGCACTTTCTTGATGTCCGTTTGCACCAGGCCGATGGTCGCGGCAAACAGAGCCGTCAGGCACCCGATGACGCCGACCAATTGCATAGCCACCGGCGCGTTCAGAAAAATCGCGTGCGAACGCACCACCATGTAAACGCCCGCGGTGACCATGGTGGCCGCGTGGATCAGCGCGCTGACCGGCGTCGGGCCTTCCATCGCGTCGGGCAGCCAGACGTAGAGCGGGAGCTGTGCGGATTTTCCGGCCGCGCCGACAAATAGCAACAGCGCAATCGTCGTGAGTGTGCCCATCTGCCCCGAGGGATCAGTGGGCATGGAGGCCGCGCGCGGAAGGACAATCGAGAAATCGAGCGAGCCGAAGGTTCGGATGATCAGAAACAAAGCAAGAAGAAATCCGAAATCGCCGACGCGGTTTACCCAGAACGCTTTGTTCCCGGCGTTCGTGGCCGATTGCTTCAGGAAGAAAAATCCGACCAGCAGGTAGCTGCACAGCCCCACGCCTTCCCAGCCGACAAACATCAACAAATAATTGGCCGCCAGGATCAGCACGAGCATAAAAAACATGAACAGATTCAGGTAGGAAAAAAACCGCCGGTAACCCGGATCGTCATGCATATACCCGGTCGAATAAATATGAATCAGCCAGCCCACGCCGGTGACGACCAGCAGCATGATCACGGTGAGCTGGTCCACCTGCAGCGCGAAGTCGGCCTGAAATCCGCCCGCGGAAATCCAGGTGAAGTAGGTTTTGATCCAGGGGATCTGGCTTGGAGAAAGGGAAAGGAATTCGCGCACCGCTTCCAGCGCCGCGAGAAAAGCCAGAGTCGTCGAGGAAAGCGCGACGCCCGTGACCGTGCTCTTCGGCCAGCGTCCGCCGAAAATTCCGTTGGCGGCCGCGCCCGCGAGCGGCAGCAACGGGATGATCCAGAGATAAGTGAGAACCGGCATCAGTCTTTCAGCGTATCCACGTTTTCCACGTTGAGCGTTCCCCGGTTGCGGTGAATGAGGATGATGATCGCCAGGCCCACGGCGGCTTCGGCCGCGGCCACCACGATCACGAAAAAGACGAACACCTGTCCCTGCAGCTGGCCGAGCAAACGGCTGAAGGAAACGAAAGCCAGGTTGACGGCGTTGAGCATCAGCTCAATGGACATGAAGATAGTGAGAATGTTGCGTTTGAAAATAAACGCAATCACACCCAATCCGAACAGCACGGCGCTGAGCACCAGATAATACGAAGTCGGAACCACATCTCCCCCAGAGTGTTTCTATGGCTTGTGTTGCGCCCGCCTTCAGGCGGGCACTTTCGACTCAAGCCCCTGCTCGCCTGAAGGCGAGCGCTACACGACCCGGGCCGAATGTACCCGGCCTTAGTCAGACTCTTCGCGGCGCGCCAGGACCAGGGCGCCCAGCAAAGCGATCAAAATCAAAAACGACGTCAGCTCAAACGGAAAAACGTATTCGCGAAAGAGCAGCGCCGACAGGTCGCGCGTCGATACCGCTTCCGGCGGCCCCGGCCCGAGTTGCGACGTGGCACGCCCGATCCAAAAAGCCACTTCCGCGAGGAACACCACCGCCAGCGGCACGCCCACGAAGCGCGCCAGGCGGCTCGCGTTGGTGCGCTCTTCTTCCCCGGCATTGAGCAGCATGATGACAAAAATGAAAAGCACCATGATCGCGCCGGCGTACACGATAATCTGCACGGCGGCCACAAATTCCGCGCCCTGCAAAAGATAAAGCCCCGCGAGCGCGACCATGACCACGATCAGCGAAAGCGCGCTGTGAATCGGATGCCGCTGCAGGATCAGGCTCACCGCTCCCGCCACAGCCACCGCCGCGAGGACCAGGAAGATCGCGATCTGCGGCGTGATCATCGTGTTCCCCGGCGCGTGCTTCGCGTTAATTTCCTGGTCTCGGATGTCATCGTTGTGTCAGCACAATCAGGAGACTTGTGACCACCACGTTTACGATGGAAAGCGGAAGCAGCACTTTCCACCCGAAATTCATCAATTGGTCGTAGCGGAATCGCGGAAGCGTCCCGCGCACCCAAACGTAAATAAAAAGGAAAACCGCGATCTTCAGCAGGAACCAGAACGGCCCCTGGATGAATTCGATCACCCCCGGCTGGCCGCAAAGTACTCCCACGCCGCACAGTGCGGCTCCCAGGACCGGCAGCACGATCCGCCCAAACACGGTGAGATAGCGGACGCCATGAACGATCAGGGCGAGCCCGGCCGCGGCGAAGGCCGCCGCGGGAATGAAGTGGGACCATGCGAACAGCGGAGTCTGCGGGAACGGCGAGAGCCATCCGCCAAAAAACAAAATTGTCGCGAGGCAGGAAACGGTAATCATGCTGGCGTATTCGGCCATGAAAAACATGGCGAATTTGAAGCTGGAATACTCGGTGTGAAAGCCGGCGACCAGTTCGGACTCTGCTTCGGCCAGATCGAAGGGCGCGCGATTGGTTTCGGCTACGGCGGCAACGAAAAACAGCAGGAAACCCAACACTTGCGGCATCGGCGAGCCGATCAGATTCCAGCGCGGTACGAATCCAAAGTAAAAGTCCTGCTGCGCGGTCACGATTTCACTCAGATTAAAAGTTCCGGCCATCAGGATCACGCCCACGACGGACATGGTCAGCGCGAGTTCGTAGCTGATCATTTGCGCCGAGCTGCGCAGGCCGCCCAGCAGCGGGTATTTGCTGTTGGACGACCACCCGGCCAGCGCCACGCCATACACTCCCATCGAAGTGATCGCGAACAAAATCAAGAGACCAATGTTCAAATTGGTGATGCCCGTCGGCGTCGGCTGGCCGAACATGGTCAAACCCTTCGGCCCGAAGGGAATTACGGCGATCGAGGTGATGGCGAGAGACAATGCCAGGAACGGTGCGAGGAAATAGGCGAACTTGTCCGCGCCCGCAGGAGTTACGTCTTCTTTGAATAGAAATTTTACGCCGTCGGCCAGCGGCTGCAGCAAACCGTGCGGGCCCACGCGGTACGGTCCCCAGCGCGCCTGGATGTGCGCCACAACCTTGCGCTCAAACCAGGTGAGATAGGCCAGCGCCGTCAGCATCACGAAAAGAAGAATGACGACCTTCGGCAGCACGACGATGACAAGCGGATGCTGCGCGGCTAATTCGTTCACGGGCGCGCCTCCACTTGCACTTCTTCTTCGGCTGCTTCCGGCAGGGAACGAACCATCGTCAGGTAGGGGCTCAAGCTGCCGCTGGTGAACAGAGTGTCGTCCGAGGAGAAGATCGAGCCAATCGGGACGTCAAATTTCGCGCTGTCGTTGGCAGAAGCGACGGGCGAACTCCGCTCCGCTTCACCCAGCAGAAGCGTCGCCATCCCGAGGTTATAACCTGGCACCGATTGGCGAATCTCGTCGAAGGCAGCCTCCGGCGTGCGCAAGCGGATCGGCTGTCCGAGGCCGTGCTGCGACAATTGAAAGGAAAGAATCCGCAGGATATCGAAATCCGAGCGCGTGCCCATGACGTCTCCGCCCTTGCGCACCAACTGCACTTCGCCTGCGGTGTTGGTAATGGTGCCGTGTTTCTCGTACGCCGCGGCTGCGGGAAGGACGATGTCGGCAAGCTGCGCTGTTTCCGTGAGGAAGAGGTCCTGCACGACCAGCAAGTCGAGTTTGCCCAGCAGGCCTGATGCAGAAACGCCGAAAGTTTTTACCGGGTTTGCGCCAACCACGTAGAGTGCATGCAATTGTCCCTTGGCTGCGGCGGCAAGCATCCCGCGCGCGTCCATCCCGCGCTTTTCCGGAAGCTTCGCGCCCCACAGCGCGCCAAATTTCTCTCGCGCTTTTGGGTCCGCCATAGGTGTGAAGCCGGGGAGCAGGTCGGGAAGCTGGCCCATGTCCGCAGCGCCGCGCGAATTTGCGTAGTCCCCGAGGGCCATATATCGCGTTTGCCCGGGCAGGGAATACCCGAATTTCAACAGGTCACGGATTGCCTCGCCGGTGAGTTCCGCGCCGAAAAGGATGACCACGTTGCTCTCTTTTTCCAGCGAAGCCTTGAGCGAGGAAAGCCGCTCGATGGTGCCCGCGTCAAGTTGCGCCTCGCCGCCGGCGAGCCACCGCACGGCGGCCGCCTCGCGGCCCTTGGCCACTTCGGCAAAACCCCTGGCCTTGCGAAGCAGCTTGATGGATTTTGAATTGATGATGTGTAGTCGCGCGCCGCGATGGCGGATGGCGGAACGAATCTGCCAGGCCACCAGCGGGCTCTGTTCGGTCGGATCGTGGCCCACGAGCAAAACTGCGTCCGCTTCGTACAGTTGCGTCATCGTGGCGCACGCGGCTGCGGCCTGCGTGCCCAGCCCGGCGATCAAGCTCGCATAGTCGGCCGTGCGGTGATGATCGATGTTGTTTGTGCCGATAGACGCGCGCGCGATGCGCCCCAGCAGGTAATTTTCTTCGTTCGTCGTGCGGTTTGAGCCGATAAAGCCGATCGAATCCGTGCCGGAGGCCTTGCGCACTTCGGAGAGGCGCCGGGCAACTTCGGCCAGCGCATCTTCCCAACTCGACGGGACAAGCTGGCCGTTGCGGCGCACCAGAGGTAGCTTCAGGCGCTCGGGGTGGGTCGTGAAATCAAACCCGAAGCGGCCCTTCACGCACAGGAAATCCTTGTTGAATCCGGAGAGATCGCGATTGTTGGCGCGCAGGATTTCATTGTTTCGCACGCTCAGCGTGGTCTTACAGCCATTCGAGCAATGCGTGCAGACCGTGGAGACGTAAGTCATTTCCCACGGGCGCGTCTTGTAGCGGTACGTGCCGCTGGTCAGCGCTCCCACGGGGCAGATGTCAATGCACATGCCGCACTCTTCGCAGTCCAGATGATCCTCGCCGTTTGGGATGATCACCGATTGCGAGCCGCGAGCGCCGACGCCGAGCGCTTTGACGTCCATGCCCTCGTCACACACACGCACGCACCGGAAACACAGGATGCACCGCGGCGCGTCGTAATAAACTGCCTCGGACCATTTCTGCTCCGGCACGTGGCGCTTTTCTTCGTTGAAGCGGCTCTTGTCCGCGCCGTACGTGAAAACCATGTCCTGCAATTCGCACTCGCCGCCCTTATCGCACACGGGGCAATCCAGCGGATGATTGGCGAGCAGGAATTCCAGCATGCCCTTGCGGGCCTCATGCACTTGCGGGGTGCTGGTGCGCACCACCATCCCGGGCGTGGCCACGAGCGTGCACGCGGTTTGCAGCTTCGGCGCCTTTTCCACTTCGACCAGGCACATGCGGCAGGCGGCCTGCAACGACAGGCCCGGGAAGTAGCAGAACGACGGAACTTCGATGCCCATACGCCGCGCCGCTTCGATTACCAGCGTCCCCGGCTGGACGGTGACGTCGCGGTCATCAATTTTCAGCGTGATGTCTTTTGAATCTGCCATTTTATCCCGGGAACCTCAGCGAACCGCGGCCATAACGTCGGCCGGTCTGTACGGACATTTTCCGGAGAGATGTTCTTCAAATTCGTGCCGCCATTTCTTGATGATACTGATGGTGGGCATGGCGGCGGCATCGCCCAGCGGACAGAACGTGCGGCCCAGCATATTTTTCGCCAGATCGCCCACCAGGATAATGTCTTCGGCACGGCCCAAACCCGCGTGGAAGCGATCCAGCGTCTTGCTCAGCCAGCCCGTGCCTTCGCGGCAGGGAATGCACCAGCCGCAGGATTCGTGAGCGTAGAAATGCATGATGCGCCGCGCGAGGTCCACCATGCAGGTGTCTTCGTCAATCACCACGAGGCCGCCCGAGCCGAGCATCGAGCCGGCCTTGGCCACGGAATCGTAATCCATATTGATGTCGATTTCCTCGGCGGTCAGCAGCGGGCAGGAACTCCCGCCGGGGATGATAGCCTTCAGCTTTCTGCCGTTGCGCATCCCCCCCGCGACGTCTTCGATAATCTTGCGCAGCGGGAAACCCATCGGCAGTTCGTAGATGCCGGGCTTGTTGACATGGCCGGAAACACAGAACAGCCGCGTCCCCCCGTTTTTCGGCGACCCGAGGCCGGCATACCATTCGCCTCCCCGCCGCAAAATTTCCGGGGCGGAGCAGAGCGTCTCCACGTTATTGATTACGGTTGGCGATCCGTACAGGCCGACCACAGCGGGAAAGGGAGGCCGGATGCGCGGATAGCCGCGCTTGCCTTCGAGCGATTCCATCAACGCGGATTCTTCGCCGCACTCGTAGGCGCCCGCTCCGGTATGGGTGACGAGGTCGAAATCGAATCCGCTGCCGAGAATATTCTTGCCGAGGTAGCCGGCCTTGTAAGCTTCTGCGATCGCTTCGTCCATGATGTCCAGAACGTAGCGATACTCGCCGCGAATGTAAATGTAACCCTGGTGCGAACCGACCGCGCGGCCGGCGATTACGACTCCTTCAATTAACTGGTGCGGCATCAACTCCATCAGCGGGCGGTCCTTGCAGGTGCCCGGCTCGCTCTCATCCGCATTGCACAGAATGTATTTGGGCTTGGCCGATTCCTTGGGCACAAAGCTCCACTTCATGCCAGTGGGGAATCCCGCGCCGCCGCGCCCGCGCAGGTTGGACTTCTTGACTTCGTCGACGACCTGCTCGGGAGTCAATTCCTTGAGCGCGCGCTCCATCCCCTTGTAACCATCATGGGCCAGGTAAACTTCCAGTTTGTGCGAATCCTTGACGCCGAAGAGCCGGCTGATGACGGGTACTTCGGCGGGATGCCGTTCTTTCACGGAACCGGTAATGGGCGTGGAGGTTTGCGGCTTTCTCCCGGCTTCGAGCGCCTCGAAGATTTGCGTGGTGCGTTCGACGGTAAGATTTTCGTAGAAATCGTAGTTCACCTGCATGGCCGGCGCGCCGGTGCAGGCGCCGAGGCATTCCACTTCTTCGAGCGAAAAAACGCCGTCCTCGGTAGTTTCCTTGTGGCCGATCTCCAGCCTTTTTTTGACAAATTCGTAAAGCTGGTTGCCGCCGCGCAGCATGCAGGACACATTCGTGCAGACCTGTACGTGGAATTTTCCAGCGCGCTGGCGGCGAAGCATCGAGTAATAGGCCATCGTTTCGGTGACCTGCAACTCATTCAGGCCCAGCCGCCGGGCGATTTCTCCGATCATTTCATTGCTGACGTAGCCGAACTGATCCTGGGCGTAAAGCAGCATGGGGATGAGCGCCGAACGCTTCACCGGGTAACGGTTTTCAAGCGTCTGGAATTTGGCTTCCAGCTGCGGAGGCAAGTTCATCAGCGGTCGATCTCCCCGAGAATAATATCCAGCGTTCCGATGCAGGCAATCGCGTCGGCCACCAGGCGGCCCTCGACCATCTTCTGCAGCGCCTGCAGATTCACGAATGAGGGCGCGCGAATTTTCATGCGATACGGCTTGGGCGAACCGTCACTCACCAGAAAGCAGCCCAGCTCGCCGCGGGGCGATTCGATACGCTGGTAGACTTCACCCGGCGGAGGCGCGAACCCTTCGGTAAAAATCTTGAAGTGGTAAATCAACGCTTCCATTTCCGTCTTCATTTTTTCGCGCTGGGGCGGAACGATTCCGGGCGCGTCGGCCTTAATGGGGCCTTCCGGCGGGATTTTTTCGAGGGCCTGGCTGACGATTTTCAGGCTCTCGCGCATTTCCGCGACGCGGCAAAGGTAGCGCGCGTAGCAATCGCCCTCCGTGCGCACCGGCACCTGGAAATCGAATTCCTCATAACTCGAGTAAGGGAAATATTTTCGGACATCGTAATCCACGCCGGAACCGCGCAGCGACGGCCCGGAAACTCCGAGTGCGATCGCATCCTCCGCGCTCAGCACGCCCACTCCCTGGGTGCGCCCGAGCCAGATGCGGTTCCTGGTGAGCAATTCCTCGTACTCATCGAATCGTGAAGGGAAGTTTTGCACAATTTTCCGGACGTGATCGGTCCATCCGACCGGGGGCTCCAGCGCCAGGCCGCCAATGCGGAAATAGCTGGTCATCATGCGCTGGCCGCTGACGAGTTCAAAGATTTTGAGCAGTTCCTCGCGCTCGCGGAAACAATACAGGAAAACCGACATCGCGCCCAGGTCGATGGCGTGCGTGCCCAGCCAAACCAGGTGCGAACCGATGCGCGTCAGTTCGGTGAGCAGCACGCGGATGTATTGCGCGCGCTTGGGAACTTCCAGGCCCAGCAATTTCTCGACGGCCATGCAGTACGCCAGATTATTTGACAACGGCGCGAGGTAATCCATCCGGTCGGTAATCGTGATGGCCTGCGAGTATGTCAGCGCTTCGGCCGTTTTTTCGATGCCGGTGTGCAGATATCCGATATCCACATCAGCCTTGACGATGATCTCCCCATCCAGTTCCAGGAGCACGCGCAGCACCCCGTGCGTTGAGGGATGCTGCGGCCCCATGTTGAGGACCATGGTTTGTTCAAGGCCGGTGGCGGTTTGTACGGTGGTCATGGCGCAGGTTCGATGGTCTCCGAATCAGAAATCAGCGAGGGCCCTCCACGGGATAGTCCTTGCGAAGAGGATAGCCTTCCCAATCGTTCGGGAGCAGTAACCGCCGCAGGTCGGGGTGCCCTTCAAAGCGAACGCCAAAGAGGTCAAAGATCTCGCGCTCGTGCCAGTTTGCCGTCGGCCAAACGGGCACGACCGACTCGATTACAGGATTTTCACCGGGCAAACGAACCCGGAGGCAAATCGTTTCGCGCCTGGAGAGCGATAGCAGATGATAATTCAGCTCGAAGCGTGGTTCGATGGGAAAGCGGTCCACGCCGGTGACATCGGAAAGGTAGGTAAACGCCAAATCACGATCGGAGATCATAAATTCGGCAAGGGGCCGCAGATGTTCGGGATATACGACCACCGTCAACTCGCCGCGAAAGGAAATCAATCCCGCGACGGCTACCGGGCGCCAACCGCGGATTTTCGCGATGATGGGATTTTGCTCGAGGTCAGGTATCTCCGTCACAAAGTGCGGTCCCGGCGCGCGACTGGGCGGTTCCAGTCCAACGCCCCTTTCTTCCAGAGATAGAAGTAGCCCACCAGCAGGATTCCGATGTAAAGGAGCATTTCCACGAAGCCAAACCACCGCAACGACCGGAAGATAAAGGCCCACGGATACAGGAAGATGGCTTCCACGTCGAACAGAATAAATATGATTCCGACCAGGTAGAATTTCACCGAAAACGGCTCCCGGGCGTCGCCGGTCGGCGTGATGCCGCACTCATAGGCCTGCATTTTTACCTTGGACGGGCGTCTCCAGCCCACCAGGGAGGAAAGCAGAAGCAGAATGCCCGATAGCGCCATCGCCAGGATGAGGTGTAAAAGTAGCGGCGCGTAGGCTTGGAGGTCGTTTCCTGTCATCGGAGCACAAGCTATAATAACGATGAAGCGCCGAGCGGTCAAATGCACGACCAAGATAGTTCGGTATTTTCTTTGGACCAGTTACTGCTTAGAGACGAGTGCGCCGCCTTGGATATGCGGGAAAGGTTGGCAGTTCCATGAACTTCGGTTTCAACTCGAACGTTCGCGTCGGAGAGGCTACTTATCACGTCCAAACGGAAGACCGCGGACCCTCGCATCCGTTTCTCGATACCGTTGTTTACCTGGCTGGCCGGGTGGTCTACAAGCGCAGCACCAGCTACGAACAGTTTGTGAAGGGAATTTATCCTGGGAGCCTGGAGCAGAAGCTGCACGAGCGCCTGGCACAACAACATCGCGAGGTGATTGCGGAACTCGAGGCCGGGACACTTTCGTTGCGGGGCAAGGACAAAGCGCGTCCCGCTGCCAAAGCCGCTGAAATACAAGAGGGTCTCGATTTGCGCGTCTTGAATCCGAAAACATGCTTTGAGGCGGGAGCTGTGAATCTGGAAATCGAGTTGAGTGACAAGAAATCAAAGCAGCGAGTTGGCGGCGCGATCGTTGCGGCACTCCTCGAACACGGAAAAAAACGCATCCCCTGCGCCGAGGGGGAAACCGACGCCGAGGGCTGCGCGGCGCTGAAGTTTCCGATGCCGCCGAATGCGGACGAAGGATCCTCTCTCTTGGTTCGCGCCCAGGAGGGTTCGCGTACCGGGGAATTGCGATTTCGTCTGAAATCGAGACTCCCTAAGAACACGCCCGCTCCGATCTTGCGATGAATTCAGGGATTCAAATCGTCGTAAATGGCGAACCGCGAGAAGTGCCCGAAGGGCTGGAAGTTTCCGCCTTGCTTTCGCACCTAGGCCTGCCCGCCGGCCGAGTGGCCATCGAGCGCAACCTGGAAATTCTTCCGCGATCGCAGTGGGTCAATACCGCCGTGCAACCCGGAGACCGCTACGAAATTGTTCACCTTGTGGGCGGAGGCTGAGGGCGCTTCGCCCGCAGAATCTGATTACGAGCGTTTCAGCGCGGCCAGATAAGCCTTCCACGGTTCCCAGTAAAATTTCACCCACCCCTGCATGACGCCGTCGCGATCGTATTCCGGGACTCCGACATGGGCCAACTCCACTTGGGCTCCGCCACCAGCGGATTTTTCAAAAGTGACCACGAGGATGGAATCGGGATCGGGCTTCTTCCATTCCGAGGAGCGCCAGGTCTGCACGATCATACGGTTCGGGATCAGCACAAGATTCTTTCCAAGGATCATCCCGCCGAAGGCGGACCATTTTCCGCCGACCTTGGGGCTGATCTTGGCGGGCATGCCGGTGGCGGCGGTGTGTTTGGCCGAATTCATGAAGAGTTCATAGAGTTTCGCGGGAGTGGCATTTTCAAAAGTTGCGCCGGAGTGGACAACGGGCGTCATCGAGTTCCTCCGTGATAGCGGCAATCAATCTACAAACTACAAACGATCCAGCAGGTGGCCGAGTTTTGTTCTCTTGGTTTCCATATAGGCGCGAGAAGTGCGAGAAGTGCGAGGCCGGCACGGCACGCGCTCGGCAACACGAATCCCGGAGCTTTCCAACTGCCGGACTTTATCGGGATTGTTGGAAAGGAGCCGCACGCGGCGCACGCCGAGCAGATGCAACGCCGCGGCGGAAAATCCATAATCTCGTGAATCGGCTGCAAAACCAAGCTCCTCATTGGCTTCCACCGTGTCCCTGCCGCGGTCCTGCAATTCGTAGGCGCGCAGTTTGTTCATGAGGCCAATGCCGCGCCCTTCCTGCGGCAAGTACAGCAGGATGCCGGAGGGCGCGGCGGCGATGCGGCGCAGGGAAAGTTCGAGCTGCGCTCGGCAATCGCAGCGTTCGGAGGCCAGAACGTCGCCGGTCAAGCATTGCGAGTGGATGCGCACGAGCGGCGTTTGCCCGCGAATTCTCCCGTGCACCAGCGCGACGGCGTTTTCGCGCGCGCTTTTTCCCTCGATGCCCAGGATTTCAAACGGCCCGAAACGCGTGGGTAGCTTGGCGCGAGCGACGATTCGCATGCCGTCCTTCCGACCATTCCTCGCGGCGCTTGCGCGTTGTCTGGTTTTGCGTGCCATGAAGAGCCCCGTATTATATCAGGCGATGGGCGCAAGCGGCGCTTTACAACGGAGCGGCGATTGGCTAACGTAGCCGCAGCGGCCAAGGGCCATGAAAACCCTTACTTTCAGCGGAGATTTGCTGCTCACGCTCCTGCTTCACGTCGGCGCGGCGGCGTCGATTTGCGCGTGGCTGGCGCGCTCGGCCACCTTCCGCAAAGTACTCTTCACCGAGCTGCGTGATTCGGACCAAAAATTGAAGCTGATGCTTTTTGTCACGCCGCCCCTGGTGTTCGGTGTGATTCTGCGTATTTTGGGGCAGCCCTATCGCGCCGCGGATTTGATGCTTGAAGGGTCATTCCTGCTCGGGCTGCTGGGCGGGCGCGTGGTAGGCCCGCTCGGGGGATCGATCATCAGCCTGCCGGCTTTTATCCACCATGAGTGGCTTTCCATGCCCGTGGCCGCCGCCGCAGGACTCGTGGGCGGATTGATTCGCCAGGGGGTGCCGAATACCGAGGAGATCTGGAGGCTTGGACCTTACACGTTCATGAGCACGCCGCGCTGGCTCGTGCGGCTATTTCGGGGGAAGAAAGTCACCTGGGAGATGCTGCCTCTGGGCGCCTGCATCGTTCTGGAATTGAGCCGTCAGGCGCTGGGCCACGCCACCAAGCCGCAATGGCTTTTTTATGTGAATGCCGGAAAGAGCTGGGGGATGGCGCTGGTGCTGCTCTCCACGGTCATGGCCGTGGCGGTGCCGATGAAGATCTGGAGCAATACGCGCCTGGAAATGAATCTCGAACAGCACCAGCAGCTGCTGCTGAAAGCCCGCATGGACGCGCTGACCGCTCAAATCAATCCCCATTTTTTGTTCAACACACTCAATACGGTGTCCTCGCTCATTCGCTACGATCCGGATATGGCGCGCGGCGTGGTCATGAAACTGAGCAATATTTTGCGGCGGCTTTTGCGGAAGCACGAGACATTTGTGCCCCTGCAGGAGGAGCTCGATTTTATCGACGACTACTTGGATATCGAGGTCGCGCGGTTCGGGCGCGACAACCTGGTGATTCACAAGCAGATTGACGAGAACACGCTCGACGCGTTCGTCCCCAGCATGCTCCTGCAGCCGATTGTCGAAAACGCCTTGAAGCACGGCCTGGCCGGCAAACTTGGCGGCGGCGAACTCACCATCCGCACCGAATCGCAGGACGGCCGCCTGATCATCGTCATCGAAGATAACGGCGTCGGAATTCCCAAGGAGCGCATGGCGCAAGTGTTTGCGGACGGCATTGGAATCAGCAACGTTCACGAGCGCCTGCGCGTGCTCTACGGCGCGGATTTCCGCATGGATATTTCCAGCCGCGAGGGCGAGGGAACGCGCACGCGCATCGAAATACCGGAGCTGGTACCCACCACATCTGATTCGTCGATCATTCTTCCCGCCACGAAAATTTGATCGAAGTTGCGCAGGCTTCAGCCTGTGGGGTTTAGCGCTGGCAAGAACCAAACTCCACAGGCTGAAGTCTGCGCTACTTAATCGCTAAAAAATCAGCTTCAATCCCAATTGAATTTGGCGCGGGAATGTTGCCGTCGTCGTAATAAGGCCGGCGGAAGGACTGATCGCTGGAGGGCCCCCGGGCGTTATCGAATAAACCGTTGAATTGGGCGGGCCATAATTCGCGCGATTCGAGATGTTGAAAAATTCGGCGCGAAATTGCAGGTTGGTTTTTTCCGTGATGCCGGTGTTTTTGAACAGCGAGAAATCCACATCGGCGAGCCCCGGCCCGGTCAGCCCGCCTCTCCCCAAATTTCCATACGTCCCGGGCGTCGGCAGTACAAAAGCGGCCGGATTGAACCATTGATTCGGATTTCCGGTCACGACCGCTCCGCTGAAGGACGGATTGATGGACGGCCGGTCCGGATTTCTGGTGTCGCCGTCGCCGGAGCGATTCGCGCCGATCAGAGGAGTGAAAGGGAAACCGGAGAGGATCGTTGCGATGCCGTTGATCTGCCATCCGGAAACAAACTTGCTCTCCATTCGAGAGACATCGTTCAGCCAGCGCTGGGTGTGGCCGAAGGGAAGCTCGTAACTGCCTGAAATGCTGGCCTGGCTGGCGGGATTCAATGCGGATCGGCCCCAGTCCATGCGCACATCGTTGCGGTTGAGGACGATTTGCGGCTGATTGTTGGCCTGGGCGATGGTCAGCCCGGAATTGATGTCCAGATTTTTTGACCAGGTATAGTTGCCGCGAAATTCCAGTCCCTTGCTGATGCGGCGGGTCACGTCCACTTCCAGAGCGTTGTAGCTGCTGTTGCCTCCGGTATACCAAAAGAATCCCGCGGAGAGAAAAGGGTTCGGACGCTTTGTTCCAATGCCCGGGATGTATACGGTTCCTTGCGTGACAGTTCCTTGCACGGCGCCGTTGCCGCCGGATGGACATGTCGCTGCGGCGCAAATCTGCGCGGGGATGGAATTGGGGTCGGTGCTGAGCAGTTCGTGCACGCCGAAGGAGCCGACATAGGCGACGCGCAGCGAAGTGTTGTGGCTCAACTGCTGCTCGACCGTCAGATTCCATTCCTGAACGGCCGGCGTTTTTGCATCCGGTTGAATTCCTTGCGGCGCGAAAATCGTGCATGGCGAGGGAACCCCCGGGCCGCAGGATGGCGGCGGCGCGGCGCCTGGAGTAAAAGGAAAACCGGGAATGGAAAATAGCGAAATGTTCGCGAACGAAGCGGAGCCGTTGAAGGGCGTGAGTGAATTCATCAGAAACGCCAGATCGTCGATCAGCGAATAATACATTCCATATCCAGCTCGGATGGCGGTCTTGCCGTTGCTGAAGACATCCCAGGCAAGGCCCACCCGCGGGCTGAACAAACGCGCAGAATTATTTTCTGTGAACACCGAATTGCCTACGATTGGCGCCGTTTCGAGTACGCCGTTGGCGTCGGTTACGTAGTTGGCAGCCCTGCCGTGAGCCTCATTCCAGCCGGTCGTAAATTCGTGGCGCAGTCCTGCCTCCAGCGTCAGATTGTGACGCACCTTGATCGAATCCTCGATGTACCACGCGCCATAGAGGCTTCTCCACCCCAGTTCCGTGTGCAGGGGCACGACTTGAAACGGGGTGTTGCCAATTTTTCCCTGCAGAAATGTCGTCAAGCTTGCGAACGTGGCTTGCCCCAGCTGGCGCGATGCGCTGTCCTCGTTGTCCTGAAGGCGCTGAAACCAGACGCCCATGCTGACCTGGTGAATTCCGTGGCTGATGCGCACGTCGTCTTGATAGGTGAAAAGATTCCTGTGATTGAAAACGCCCGCCGCATTGTTGGGGCCCGCGGAAGTAATCGTGCCGTTGGCCGTGGTGGTAGCTCCGCCGCCCACGACAATGCCTCCCGGACCAAGCCCTTGAACGAAGGAAAGATTGGAGGGGATTGAAGTCAAGGGGACCGATCCGAGAGCAAACGACGCCCGGGAAAATCCAACCGTCGTCGTGTTGAGGATCGCGGGCGTAAAAACATGGGTTTCGGTCAGGCTCAACACTTGCATACGCAGCGGCGTGAACGATGCGAACAGCGGATCGGCCAACGGAATGAGACTTGTTCCATCGTCGAGGGTATAGGCGCTCGACAGCGTATCGTTCTTGGCGAGGTTGTAATCGGCCCGGACCGTGCCGAAATCTTCCCGGATATGTTCATTCGGATTGTAAAAGGCTTTAGCGGTCCCGGAGGGCACCGGAGCGGTATTGGTGCAGCCTGTTCCCGATGCTGGTACCGTCAATTCCGGGCCGTTAGCGACCGGCCAGAAGAGGGAGGCGTACCGCTCCATCGTTGTATTTGCTTTTGGCACGGTCGTAGGGAGGCCTGTGCAGGGATCCGGCAAAATCCCCAACCGCGCATTGCTGTCGGGAACCACGCTTACGCTACTGACGTCCAGCGATTGGCGGAATCCTTCATAATTGCCGAACAGGAAGAGGCGATCTTTTTTAATCGGTCCTCCCGCCGCGCCGCCGAACTGATTTCTCCGGAAGGGAGGAACGTTCCCGTTGTCGAACGGTCCCGGCGAATCGAGCGCGCTGTTGCGCAAAAACTCAAAAATGGTGCCGTGAAATTGATTCGTCCCGGACTGCGTGACGGCGCTGACTTGCGCTCCGGCTCGCTTGCCATATTCGGCGGAATACGTATCGGTGAGCACGTTGAATTCGCGCACGGCATCGATTCCCAAAAGGTAGCCACTGGTGCCGCCGGGAGTGACGGCGAGTTGGCTCGATCCCATATATTCAACGCCGTTGAGCAGGAATAAATTTTCGCTGGTGCGGCGTCCGGCCACGGAGAACGTATTCCCATTGCTGGTGCTGGTATTGACGCTTTTCAAGGCATCGTAATTTATCGCGCCGGGATTGAGGGCAATGAGATCGTCAAAGCTGCGGCCGTTCAGCGGCAATTCCTTGATCTGCCGTTCGTCAACAATTCCAGAAACCGACGCGGTAGTAATATTGACAACAGGCGCCTCTTCGGAAACGGCCATTTGCTGGACCAGTTCGCCCACTTCCAGGCGGAAGTTCACAACGGCTTCCTGGCCCACTTCCAGTCGCACTCCCGTGCGTACCACCGATTTAAATCCCTGCTTTTCCGCTTTGAGTTCCTGAGGTCCGAGAGGCAGCGAAAGAACACGGTAATTGCCCAAATCGTCCGTGGTGACCGCCCGCGTCGCGCCGGTTTCCTGGCTCTTTACAGTGATGGTTGCTTCCCGAACGACGGCGCCGGCAGCATCTTCCACATTTCCGGTAATCGAAGCGGTCACTTGTGCGCGGCCGGTCGCGGGCATCATCGCCAGGGCGGCCACTGCGAAAATCAGAATGCAGACACGCAAACTCCTGCGGATACACAAATCCCTGCACTCCATAGACACGCAAACCCCCTAACCGGCGTGAGCGCTTCTGTTCCAACCCCCACTACGCGTGCGTCGCGGCCAAGGCTCCGATGACCTGACGATAGTACGCTTCATATATCGGAATCACGTCATTGGCGCAATATTTTTTCTTGGCATTGACGCGCGCGGTTTGTCCCATGGCGCGGCCGCGATCCGCCTGGGACAGGATTTCCAGGGCGTATCTTGAACCAATTTCCACTTCGCGAGGAGTAAAAAGATAGCCGTCGACCCCGTGCTCGACCACTTCCGGCAATCCGCCCACATTCGTGGCCACCACCGGGACTTCGCAGGCCATGGCTTCCAGAGCCGCGAGGCCGAACGATTCCATGTCCGAAGGCAGCAGGAACAAGTCCGCCTGCGAAAGCAGCTGGTAGACGCGATCCTGCTTGCCCAGGAAATGGACGTCGCGCGCGAGTTTTTTCTTGCGCACCAGGTATTCGGCGGCGCCGCGGTCGGGGCCGTCGCCGATAAGCACCAGCTTGGCGCGCATTTTCTCGCGCACCTTGGCGAACATTTCGATGACGTCCGTGAGGCGCTTCACGGGCCGGAAGTTCGACAGGTGCATCAGGATGGGCTCTCCGTCCGGGGCCCATTCGGCGCGCATGGCCGGGTTCGGTTTGCGGGAGTAGAGATCGCAATTCACAAAATTGGGGATCACTTCGATGGGGCGCTTGATGTCAAATTCTTCGACCGTGCGCTGTTTCAGGTAATGCGAGATGGCCGTGACGCCGTCGGATTGCTCGATCGAAAATTTGGTGATGGGCAGAAAGCTGCGATCGTTTCCGACCAGGGTAATGTCCGTGCCGTGCAGCGTGGTGATGAAGGGCAACGCCTTCGGCGCCGCCATCATGCGCGCCAGCAGGGCGCTGACGGAATGGGGAATGGCGTAATGCACATGCAGCAGATCGAGGCCTTCCGCCTCGGCCACCTGCATCATTTTTACGGCCAGGGACAACGCATAAGGCGCGTGATCAAACAGGGGATAACTGGATATTTCCACTTCATGGAATTGAATGTGGTCGTTGGTGTCCGTCAATCGGATGGGAGGGGCGTAGCTGATGAAGTGGATTTCGTGGCCGCGCGCGGCGAGTTCCATCCCCAACTCCGTGGCGACCACGCCCGAGCCGCCATAGGTTGGGTAGCATGTGATCCCAATTTTCATCTCGATTCGCGTGAAACGCCCGCGTGCTCCTCAAAACTGCGCTTTTGGAATCCCCCCTGCAAAATACTCTCGGGCGGAAGTTTAACAAAGACAGTCTCGAACAGGGCAGGGAATCTGTTGCGCCGGCCCGCTGGCAATGCTAGATTCCCGGGCCTTGGACCCACCCAGGTCTGCCGAATATTGGACGCGAGTTAAGGCCCCGGGGTAACAACATTTTCCGTTTTCGCGAAGACGGACTCAGATATTGCCAAGGAGCGCGCGAACGCCATGAAGCCGCGAGGAAAGCTGTCCAAAGCCGAACTGGAGCGGGTGGCCGAACGGCTGAGCCGCAGCAATCCCATCAACCACTTTGGATTCCAACTGATCAAGGCAGAGCGCGGCAGGGCCGTGTTCCGCATGCCGGTGCTCGAACTGCACAAGCAGATTCATCGTGTGGTCCACGGCGGGGTGGTGGCCATGCTGGCCGATACGGCTGGCGGCTTCGCAGCCTTCCTTGCGGCGCCCAAAGGCTCCCGCGTCGTTACCATCGAGATGAAGATTAATTTCCTGGAAGCGGTCGAACACGGTGAAATCAAGGCCGACGCGCGAGTGCTGCGGCTGGGCAGGACCACCAGCGTTGTCGATTGCGATGTGACCGACCAGGATGGGCGCCTGGTCGGCAAAGCCCTGATGACGTTCTCTATCCTTCGGCCGAAATAGTTTGACCACAGCCGTAAAGCAACGTGCGAATTGATCGCAGTAGGACCGGCTTCAGCCTGTCGGGTTTCGGGTGTACACGGCACCGCAAAAGCGACAGGCTAAACCCCATCCTACTTGGGCCCATGACGGACTCAAAAGAACAGAGTTGCGGGAGCAGGTTTAACCCGGTTTGTAAACTAGGTAAAATTTATTGCCCGTTGGCGCCGCCGAGAGCAGCGTCCGGCCCATCTTTGTAAATATACTTTATGAATTGCTTATAAATCAGCAAATTGGGGCTGCCGGTCCGCGTCAGCTTGATGCAGTCCCGGTCATACCACTCGATGCTCCCGTGTAAATTTTCCCCATCGCTCAGAACGATGACCACCGGGGTGCGCGCCTGCATCTGCTTGATCCAATAAAAGTTCTCGGCGTGAGTCTGCTCCGGGGGAGCCGGCTTTTTGTGGGGCTGTGGCCCGGAAGTAGTGGAGTGCACACGGCTCGAACTATTATGAGGTTCTTTCATTTCCGTCAAAGTAGGGCGAAACAGCTTGCGGTTCACGATGACCACTCCTTCTATTATGAATTTCTCCGGCGAGGTGAGTCTTCTCCCCCGCTATGATGCGCTGACAACGACTTAGGTTACGTTTTTTTATTACCGGGAAATAGATTTTTTCGTGCCCATCGAGGGGCGGGCCAGGGAAATGGCTACCGCGTCCAATCCCAATGACCGGTTGATGTTCCGTCGTGTCCTGGCGTGCAGCACGTCAAATCCATCGACGGCTTTACTGATCCACGCCACGTCCACCTTCTTACTGAGTATTTCGAGTTCCCGGGCTAACGCTGGATTTCGCAACACCTTCTTCGCGGAAGTACTGGACAGATCGAGCAGGTCCGTGAGCAGACTATAGAACACTTCCAGAACATTTTCAAACGTGATCTCCTGGCTCTTGGCCAGCACGGCCGTGGAGGCGAATAAATCGGACACGCCGCGAAGTTCCACGGCCCGTTCGAGTATCGCCAGCGCATCGCGATGCAACTTTGCCGTGGCGTCCAGGTCCAATCCGATCGCGGCGCCGGGACAGCCCTCGGCATATTGCGCGGCAAGCTTTCGCTCTTCCGCTTTCATGTCCGTGCGCGCGCTCAGAATTGTTTCCACTTCCGGCGCCGCGAGCGGCGTGAAGGAAAACTGCAGGCAGCGCGACCGGATGGTGGGCAAAAGTTGAAACGGATTGGGCGCCAGCAAAATCAAAGTCGCCGACTCGGGCGGTTCTTCCAGAATTTTCAGGAAAATATTGGCCAGGTCCCAGCGCATGGTCTCCGCGCCATCGATCAGGAAGACGCGGCGGCGGCCCTGCGGTTTGAAATAGGCGGCGCGCTGCACGGCGCGCAGTTGCCCGACGTGCAGCACGGGACGCGCCACAGGATCCTTCAGCCGCACGGGGTCGGCAACGATGGCCCACACGTCCGGATGCGTTTCCAGAAGAAGCGGCACGCGCTCGACAGTTGCCGCGTCGGGCCGTTCGCCGCGCTGCGCGAGTCCCTGCTCGACCAGGGGCCGAAGATCGGCGAGCTGCCCGATTTTCCGGCAGGGTTCGCATGCGCCGCAGAAATCATCCGGCAGACGCTGGCAGTTGGCCGCTTGCGCAAACATTCGCGCGAGCGTGAATTTCCCGACGCCGCGCGGGCCGGAGAAGAGCATCGCATGCGGCACGCGCTCCGAGGCCAGCATGCCGCGAAGGGCGGTGACGATGCGCGGGTTGCCGAGAAATTCGGAGAAACTCACTGCGGCACTTTCCTTTTCAACGCCCGGCCGAAGCCTGGGACAGAATGTGTGTTTCCACGGCTTGAAGCACGGCACGGTGGATCTCCGCGGGCGATTGCAGAGCCCCGGAAACCGCGTTGCTACACTCGATGCGCACCCAGTTCGCCTCGGTTGCCAGGCGGTCGTAAATTAGCGCAGTTTGTTCGAGATGCCGCACGTCCGCTTCTTGAATATCGCGCTTCAGGCTGGTGTACTCCCGCGCGGATTTCTGGCCAATCAGGCGGTTCGCCTCGGCAATAGGGACGCGCAAGTAAATCACCAGATCCTCCGCCGGCAGACGGTAGAGTCCATATTCCAGGCGCTTCAGCCACGCGAAAAATTCTTCGCGCCGGTCGGGCGGCACCCGTTCACTCTGATGCGCCATATTCGAGCCGATATACCGGTCGGCGAGAACAATTTTCCCGGCTGACAAGGCTGCTTCGATCTCAGGCTTCGCTTCCAGGCGGTCGCCGGCATACAGCAGCGCGGAGAAATGCGGGTCAACCGCTTCGAGAGGGCCGAACTCCCCGTTCAAGTAGCGCCCAACAAGCTTTCCAAAAAAAGATTCATAGCGGGGGAAACTGATGCGAAAGGTAGACAGCCCTCGTGCATCGAATTCGCGCGCCAGCAGGTCAAGCTGCGTGCGCTTTCCCGATCCGTCGATCCCTTCGAGAGCAATTAGTTTTCCGTGTGTCGCCATACTGGTTTCGTCAGTCTAGCGTGAGCGCCGCTATGCCGCAAGGCAGCCGCGCGTGGTGTCATCAGGCTTGATGCGATTGGCCTCCAGCCAGTGGCGGAAAGTTCCGAAGGGGCGGTAGATCGTAGCCCACCGCGGCAGGGGTGGGAAAGCAGGCAGACGAGGCAGAGCAATTCCCGGAGGGACGGCACATTGCGTTCAACCCCACGAAGCCGCCACGCAATGCGCACACACGGAGAAATCCTGGATCGCATGCTAGAATCCGCGCGATGAGTTCCGCGTCTGCAGAATTGGCCGAAAATCTTGCGCGTGTGCGGGAACGCATCGAGCTTGCCGCTTCTCGCGTCGGCCGTCGAGCCGAAGAGATCACGCTTGTCGCCGTCTCCAAAACCCATTCACCGCGAAAAATTCAGGAGCTTTATGCAGCCGGAGTGCGCCATTTTGGAGAAAATCGCGTGCAGGAGCGCGAGTCAAAGCTGGCGCATTTGGCGGGCCTTGAAGCGACGTGGCACATGATCGGCCACCTGCAAAAGAATAAGGCCGCGCGGGCCGCCGCGCTGTTCGACAGCATCGATTCAGTGGACAGCGCCGCGTTGGCTGAAAAGCTCTCCCGCGCCAGAACCGATTTCAACGAAAAGGTGACAGAGAGCACCGAGGAAAGAAATGCGAAAAAGGAATCGGAACCTTTAGCTAAACGGAATCGGCTTCGCGTGTTGATCGAGGTAAAGCTCGATCCTGAACCGGCAAAATCGGGCGCAGCCGGCGAGGATGTAATGCGCCTGGTCGAAGCCATCCTGCACATGCCTCAGCTGGATTTGCGCGGCCTGATGGGCGTGCCCCCGTATTTCGATAATCCCGAGGAAGCGCGACCCCCCTTCCGCCACTTGCGAGAATTGCGCGATGCCGTGCGCGCGCGATTGGGACCGGAAATACTTCCCGTGCTCTCGATGGGCATGTCCCACGATGTCGAAATCGCCATCGACGAAGGCGCAACCGAAGTGCGAATCGGAACGGCACTTTTCGGGGCAAGAGAGAGGGCATAATCCTTCGTGATCATTTCGGAAAAAGAAGGGTTCTTCAGCTTTGCGGTTCACGTGCAGCCGCGAGCGAGCCGCGACGAAATCGTCGGCGAATACCAGGACGGACTGAAGATTCGCCTCACCGCGCCGCCAGTTGACGACCGCGCCAACGCAGCGCTGCGCCGCTTGCTGGCATCGCGTTTGAAAGTGCCGCTGGCCGCTGTTAGAATCGCTTCTGGCGCCCGCGGCCGTTCCAAACGCGTGGAAATCAGCGGAGTGACAGCCGCGATGATTCGCGCGCTCGTGGCCTAAGGGGCGCGCGAGATCCACAAAAATAAAAATTTATCCGTTGCGGCAAGATCTCGCAATCAGCCACACCATGCCAAACATCGAAGCAATCCAATCCGCCCTCCGCCAGCAGAAGATTGACGCGTGGCTCTTCTACGACATTCTTCACCGCGACCCGATTGCCTACCGCGTTCTGGGCCTCGACCATGCCCTGGCCAAACGCCGCTGGTTTTACATAATTCCGGCAAAAGGCGCGCCGCGAAAGCTCGTGCACCGCATTGAAGCCGGAACGCTCGACTCACTGCCCGGCGACAAGATGCTCTACGCCCCCGCGGAAGAGCTGGAAAAAAATCTGAAGAAACTGATCGGCCGCACGAAAAAACTGGCGATGCAGTATTCGCCGAAGAATTCGATTCCGTACATCTCGCTGGTGGACGCCGGCACGGTCGAGTTGATTCGCGCACTGGGCTGCAAAGTGGTCAGCTCCGCGGATCTCGTCCAGCAATTCGAGGCGGTCTGGACTCCTGACCAACTCGAATCGCATCGCGCCGCGGGTCGCGCCATTGACCGGATTACCCAAGCCGCTTTCACCGAGGCGGCGCGTCGAGTGTCCGGCGGAGAATCGTTCACCGAGTTCGACCTGCAAGAGTGGATCGTCGCTCAGTTCCGCGCCAACGGCGTGGTCTGCGATTCTCAGCCGATTGTGGCCGTCGGACCGCACTCGGGCGATCCACATTATGAGCCTCGGGCCCAGGGGTCGGCGCCTGTGCGGCGAGGCGATTTACTCCTGCTCGACATCTGGGCCAAAACGCTCGCGCCCAACAGCGTCTACTATGACATCACCTGGACCGGATATCTCGGAGACAAAATCCCCGAAAAGTATGCCAGGATTTTCTCCATCGTTCGTGATGCCCGCGACGCGGCCGTGCGCTTTGTGAAGGAAAATGTCAGTGCCGGCCGCGCGATCGAAGGCTGGCAAGTGGACCGCGCCGCCCGCGAAGTCATCCGCAAGGCGGGATTCGCAAAATATTTCGTGCATCGCACGGGCCACAATATCGGGCAGGAAGTGCACGGCGCGGGCGCAAACATGGACAGCCTCGAAACGCGAGACATTCGCCGCATCATCCCCCACACTTGCTTCTCCATCGAGCCCGGGATTTATTTGCCGGAGTTCGGAGTGCGCAGCGAAGTGAACGTTTACATCGCGGACGGAATTGCGGAAGTAACCGGCGCCGCGCAGACCGAAATTCTCAAGCTGCTGGCGGGAATGTAAGGGCAACCGGCGTGGATGAAACGATGAAGAGGGAAGCGGTGAAGGGGAATCAAATAATGGCCGTTGCGGCCGCGATTGCGGGCTGGCTGGTTCCGGGCCTCGGGCATCTCTTGTTGCGCCGCTGGAGCAAAGCCGCTGTATATTTTCTGTGTGTCGGTGGTTTGGCATCTGCCGGCCTGGCCATGCGCGGAGGTGTCTTTGGCGCGGGCGCCGCGGACTTATTTGATCGTCTGGGTTTTTTTGCGGACCTCGGCGCCGGGATCTTTTATTTTCTCGCGCACCAGATTCAGATGGCCGGTCCCGACGTCGCCCATGCCACGGGCGACTACGGCACGCGCCTGTTCGCCGCCGCGGGCATGCTCAATCTTCTGACCGTGCTCGAAGCTTACGATATTGGGCGAGGAGGCGAAGCCGCATGAATTTCTTGTTTGGCAGCCTCACGCACTTTCAGGCCATGCTATTTTTCGCCGTTGTGGTGTCGATTACTTTTGCATTTCTTTCCAAGCGAGGCCTCACCGAGCGCGTTAAGTACAGCATGTGGGCATTCCTCGCCTTCCTGCTGGTCGCGATTGGCATCGGCTGGCTGATGTACCCGTTTTCTCAGTAGTGCGCCCAATTTGCCCCGTATCCGTGTCTTTGTTACACTGAAATTCGATGCCGTCCATGATCAGGGAAGCTGGCGAGACGATCGCCACGCTCGTTAAAGGTTTTAGCGTGACCTTCCGCAATATGTTGCGGAAACCCGTCACCGAAAATTACCCCGAAGAGCCTGTCCATTTCCAACCACGTTACCGCGGCATCCACGTTCTGCACCGGGATGAAAACGGACTGGAAAAATGTGTGGGCTGCTTTTTGTGCGCGGCAGCCTGCCCGGCGCGCTGCATTTACATCGAAGCCGCGGAAAACACCGATGTCCAGCGGATTTCCGCCGGCGAACGCTATGCCCGCGTGTACAACATCGACTATTCGCGCTGCATTTTTTGCGGCTATTGCGTCGAAGCGTGCCCAACCGACGCCATTACGCACGGTCATGGCTTCGAGCTGGCCACGTCCAATATTAATTCCATGATTTACCGCAAGGAAAAGCTGCTCGAAAAAGCCCCTGCCGCTCCCTAGGATTTCCGCTTTCTCCTTTTTGTCTTCCGAATGACTTGCCTGTGCGGCGCCATAGGTGTCGTCATTCGCACGGGGTTAAGAATTTCGCGCAGCGTCCCCGCATCCAGAAGATTTCTTTCCAACGCAATTTCCGCCACCGGCCGCCCGCTTTTCACACTTTCCTTTGCGATTTCGGCCGCTGCAGCGTACCCGACGTAAGGATTCAGGGCGGCCGCAATGGAAATCGTGACGCTGGCATAATAGCGGCATCTGGCTTCGTTTGCCGAAATACCATCGACGCACTTTGTTGCCAGCACGCGCATCGTATTTTTCAGAATTTCCGCCGAATGTAATACGTTCCAGGCCATCGCAGGCATCATCACATTAAGCTCAAGCTGACCCGCTTGAACGGCCAGCGCCGTGACCAAATCCGCTCCAACCGCCTGGAACCCCACCATGGCAGTCAATTCCGCCATCACGGGGTTTACTTTTCCCGGCATGATCGACGATCCCGGCTGCAGCGCTGGCAATTCAATCTCCGCAAGCCCCGTGTTCGGCCCGCTCGACAGCAAGCGCAGGTCGTTGCTGATCCGAATCAGTTCAAGCGCCAAATTGCGTAACGCGGACGACGCCACACTCATCGCCAGGTTTGACTGCATGGCATACCGAAGGTCGTCAGTCGCTCGAAGCGCTTGTCCCGAAATTTTCCTCAAGCGTCTCACCACAAGTTTCTGATATTTCGGATGCGTGTTCACTCCCGTACCGACCGCGGACCCGCCCAGCCCCACTTCCCTGAGCAATCCGAGGGCGTATTCCAATACTCCCTCGCACCGTCGCATCGCTGCTGCGTAAGCCGCGAATTCCTGTCCCAATCGAATCGGCACCGCATCCATCAAGTGCGTGCGCCCCGATTTCAATATTCGGTCGAAAGCGCTCGCCTTTCGGGAAAATGATTTGGCAAGGTCCGCTGCGGTGCGAAGAACATCCTCAATAAGAAACGCGGAAGCCAGCCGCATTGCGGTAGGGAAGACGTCATTGGTCGATTGTGAGCAATTCACATGATCGTTGGGATGGCACAATTCATAATCTCCTCGCTTTCCGCCAAGAAATTCAATCGCCCGATTGGCAATCACTTCATTCACGTTCATGTGAAACGAAACGCCCGCCCCAGCCTGGTAAACATCGACTACAAACTCCGCGTCCCACTTTCCCTCGATCACTTCCTCAGCGGCGCGCTGGATTGCCGTCGCCCGCTTTTCATCGATCAATTTCAATTCAAGGTTCGCAGTTGCGGCAGCCTTCTTAATCATGCCCATCGCGCGAATAAGCTGTGGATGTGCCCGGTACCCACTGATTAGATAATTTTCCACCGCGCGCTGCGTTTGAATCCCATAGTACGCGCGAAAGGGCACCTCGCGCTGGCCAAGCGAATCCTTCTCAATTCTCATTTTCGTTTTCATTTTCATTCTTGGAACTCCTGTGCGTCGCATATCCGGATCAACAAATTCCACTCAATGCGCCCTTACCCCAGTCAATTCCCCAAGCCGAACAGATAGCGCCAGTCCAACTCTTTCCATGAGGAGGCCGGTGAGTGTCAAGCCGGTTTTTCTTTTTTTTCTCTTCGTGTGGTTTTTGTCTATGAGCCACTCCGCTTCTGCCGCCATCCTTCCATGCGCACCCTTCTATGAGCGAATATTCGCTCGTTGCAAGTGGGGAGTTCTCGTTCCGGTAGGCGCTGTTACTTAATAATTGACCTTGGCTTTCCAGCTCACCCATGGAAGTTAGGCCGGGACTTGGATGCAGTAACTAGAACTCTGCGGTTCTGCTTGCCGTTTCCATTTCACTCCTGCGCAAACTCGCCTGTGACACCGCTATGGTTGCGCACGGGTTCATAGACCTCGCCGCTCACCCAAAACTTGTGAGGCAGCACGGACGAGTTTCGAGACACAGCGACAACGGCGCGTTTCGTAGCATCGTCTCCTCCCCCTCGGCTGCGAAGCATTCCGCCGAATACTTTCTTGATCGCTAGCTTCATTGTCGGACACTTTTGCTCGACCGTCCCGTGTCGCCGGTCGAATGCGATTGATTTTTGCGGACAGATCAGTTCGATCCCTCGTTGCCGCAAGCGCTTCCGCAACGGATCGCTTTCATGCGCTTTGTAGGCAATTATTCGCAGCGGCTTTTGCCGCGGACGGCCTACGCGATTGCTCCGTCTTACACGGATCGCCGCGAGCGCCGTCTCCACAAGTTTAACTTCCGCCGGGGATGCAGAGTGAAGGCAGTTTCCCAAAGGAACACCGCAGCCGTCGACCACCACTATCCACTTCGTCTCCTCGCCCCGTTTGGCTTTTCCGACTCCGCAGCCCATTTTTTCGCTGGAGCGAAACTGCCGTCCGAAAATAATTCGCTCCACTTCAATTGCTGGCGTTCGTCCAACTCGCTTAGAAACGACCGCCAGATGGTCAACCAAACGCCCCGCTCCTCCCAATCTCGCAGCCGCCGCCAGCACGTCGAGGGGTGCGGGAATTTCTCGGGCATGTCCTGCCAGCGAGCCCCGCTCCGCAGAATCCACAAAATCCCTTCCAGTACCCCATTTTCAAATCCAATGACTTCGCAAACACGGTGAGATAGACTGCCGCCCAAGCCCCCGGGATCGGAGACTACTGATATGAACTGGAAATTGATTTTTCAGCTCTCGTTGTTTGGGCTGGCGATGGGTATCGCTACGATTTTTGTGATTCCTTCCAAGATCGAGCCGGCATTTTGGCTGGTTATATTTTTGATCTGCGCCTACCTCATCGCCAAGCGCAGCCCCGGCATGCATTTCCTGCACGGCTTGTTGCTCGGATTGGCAAACTCCGTGTGGATCACCGCTGCGCACGTTTTGCTGTTCGACGCCTACATCGCCCGCCATGCCCAGGAGGCGGCGATGATGCAATCCATGCCCATGCCCGGTTCTCCCCGGCTGATGATGGCTCTCACCGGACCGGTGGTCGGTCTCATCTCAGGCGTGGTTCTCGGTCTTTTCGCGCTCGTAGCAGGCAAACTGGTCAAGAGCCCTTCCGCGCCTACCTACAAAGCGGCGTAACCCACCTCGCTGCGGTCCTCCGGGGTTCGAGCCTCCCGTCGAGCCGCTACTGTTCCCGACCTAGCGGTAAGTTATTCGAAGATTGGGCTAGATTCCGAGAAGCCGACTTCTCAGGCCTTATCGTGGATTACTTCCGGGCTGCTGACGACACGCCCGGATTGACGGAGGGAAGGAAACTATTACCTAAACGAGGCGCACGTCGAACAGAGCCAGCCAATACTGAATGGATTGCAAAGCGAAGCCGCAGAGGATGAGTCCGATGCCGAAGACGCCGAGCCAACGCTCGGGAAGGTTGTCCGCGTAGTATTCGATATAAGGAATGACTGTCTGTCCCACACCCGTAACAATGCCCGTCACCAGACCTACCCGGATAGCAAAGGACCAAGGGTGATCCAGGTGATGGACGAGGTGGCTACAGATGAGCGCCGCGGCAAAATAGCCAAAGGTGCGAACGACAGTCGCCCAAAACTGACGACGCGTAAGGCGCGGACGGCGAGCCGCCAAATAATCCATGCCAGGAGCTATGCCGCGAGAATAGCCGAGTACCTGGCCGACTGCGATGAGAATGGCAAATGAGGTGGCGAATCCAGGACCCACCATAGGGTAGAGTCCGGCTCCGACAGCGGCGCCGCGGATGGCTGAGAAAAGCCCCTGCCAGGTCAAGGAATATTGGTCGAGGCCGCGAGCAGCTCGATTCAGTTCAATCGAAAGTGTGGTGCCGGTCCCAAAGCCGGAAACAAGGCCAAAGAAGGCGCCGAGACCAATGCCGTAGCCGATACCGAAGACGATGGAGTATGTTACCGCGCGCGTGAGCAGGCGCAGCGGACCGTGCTGGCCGCCCAAAAGGTCGTAGGCGAGATAGAGGCTGCCCAGCACATCGAGACAGCTGCCGGCAATGCTGACGACCGCCACTGTATGGTGGTCCATGCGGCGTATTGTAGCGGCAACAGTTTGGTTTTGTGACCGAATTTCGGGCAAACCGGAAGTTACCCCTGAACCGGATTGCCCCAGGGAAACGGCGTTCTCGTCATGTGGGAATCCTGCAAATCCCAGTTGATGATAAGCCGTGCGGGCTCAACTGGTCGATGCAACACCATCTGCTATTGATCGTTTCTCTAAAGGTGGTGTTTATGACGCAACGGAGACGGGTTAGGCTTTCCGCGACGCAGAGAGCTGCCATGTGGAGCCGTTGGAAGGCGGGGCAGTCGTTGCATGAGATTGGACGAGTCTTCGGCAAGGACCATGTTTCCATTCAGTTTATGTTGGCACAGCACGGAGGGATTGCTCCGGCCGCGCGTCGGCGCTCGCTGCTGACGCTCACACTGGCGGAGCGGGA
>Ga0210396_10000805_pt1 | contig 36657 bp, 29 predicted proteins | sample IncBWH17OmetaG_FD_155466 | JGI IMG/M metagenome (GOLD analysis project Ga0210396, IMG submission 155466) | Forest soil microbial communities from Barre Woods Harvard Forest LTER site, Petersham, Massachusetts, United States - Inc-BW-H-17-O ...
GATTTTCAAGACGCGAGCGACGAGCATACTTTGATCCGTACGTGAGGAACGAGCAACGCGGAAAATCGGCCAAAGCGCCATCGGCCCTCTGGGTTGGCTTGAAAAGGGTCCGTCTGCGTCGTTGCTCGTTCGTTACGGATCGAAGCGGATACGCTCCTCACTCGCGCCTAGCGTCCAGACCCTTTTGAAGCCAACGGTATGCCTCCCACTTATGAGACGATGCACGAGTGTCCTGTGATTATCCACCTTGAACCGGCGGCATCAACGAAATCAAATCTCCCGCTTTGACCACATAATCTCGCCGGACCCACTCGGTTCCCGCGGCGATCAAAAGATGTTTGTTCCAACCCTCCAGGCTTGGTCTTTGTTGGAACAGTTTGTGCAGCAAAATCTCGACGGTCGTTCCGTCCGCCAATTCAATCGAGTCCGGTCCCCCTAAACTGCGCAGATGAGCAAAGTATTGGATTTGAATCAGCATTCTTCGGTTTTTAAAACGCCAATCAATGGCAAGTTTCGATATCGTTCTTGATAGTCGAGGCCGTAGCCGACGACAAACTCGTCCTCAATATCGAATCCGACATAGTCCGCCTCAATCGACAGGCTCCGCTTTTTCATTTTTCGCAAAAGCACACAGCTTTTCAGGCTTAAAGGCCCGGCTTCCAGACGGATAGTCTCGATAATCGATGCCAGGGTGTTTCCACTATCCAGGATATCATCGAGCAACAAGACGTGCCTGCCGTGCACCAGCGGCAGCGCCGCGTGATCGAACTGTACGCGCCCAGTTGACACCGTGCCGCCATAGTAACTCTTCACCCGCAAGCAATCCAACTGGAGCGGAAGCGGAATCCGGCGGAGGAGATCGGACATGAAGATCAGGCTGCCATTCAGAACCGCGAGCACGGTCAGATCCTTTCCGTGATAGTCCTCCGTGATCTGAACTGCCAGTTGATCTAGTCGGGCGGCAATTTCCTCCTGACTATAAAGAACTCTCTTCAGGTCGCTTTGCATCAAGTTGTTCCGAATAATTTAAGTCAGCCGGCCCTTTTCGACGTTGCCCCCATGACATTGAAAGCAGCACGTCGAGCGTACCGGCGAATCAGCATCGTTAAGCGCTGCCGGTTCGTTTTGTCAGTGAATCTGATGCCATTCACGCCGGCGACGCGACGGAGTTCAGAAAGCGTTCGTGAGCCAATCTCTTTGGTGAATTCTTCATCCAGCAGATGGCCCAAGCGGATAAATTCATGCTGAAGAAGCGCCTTATCTTTGCCTCCGGATTCCACGTGCGCAACCTGAGCAAACGCCTCATTCAAAAATTCCACCGCTCGATCCTGTTGACCGGCTCCATGGACCAATTCGATGAACTCGCGTTTCGCCGCAACCAGCTCTTGCGACTTCAGGCGTTTCCCGCAGATTAGTTTTACCCCGTGTTTGAGCAGAGCAATGGTGAGATGTCTTTTCGATGCTGGAGAACGAAGCAAGCTTTCGAGCAAGAGCTCCCCGGACTTTCGGCTGGCCAGATGGCTCTCAAACTGTTCCTCAAAACGCTGAAGCTGCAAGGCCAGCTTTCCAGCCGACCGCCCGAGATTTTCCCCCTCCAATTTGTCGGCGTGTCTGGCCAGCCGTTCTCCGAGTTGCGAAAGCCTGCTTGCGAGATCTGCGTAATTCATTTTTTGCTCTCAAAGAGGTCAACCAACCGTTGTGTCAGATCAGCATAATCCTGTGCGCCGATGCTGCCCGGCGCGTACAAGATTACCGGCAAGTGCTCGCTCGTGGATTCGGCGACCCGGACACAATGCCGAATATAAGGTTGGAGCAGGATCGCCTGTTCAGAGAGCATCCCTTCCTGACGGAGCGCGGCCATAGAAAGTTCAAGCTCATTCACGGCCAACCGAAAAACGTTGCCTGTCTGCCGGTAATGACTAACGATCAGAGCTCCAATATTTGGCTTCCGGCGCCCCGGAAGGTAGGGCGCGAATTTCTCCCGCATCTCGACGATCTGTTCGGCCAATACCTGGAAACCGGAAAGCGACAAATAGTCGGGCACATAGGGAACAATGCAGGTATCCGAAGAAAAAATCGCGGCCTTTGTCGTACTGTAGAGGTTCGGTGGACAGTCCAGAAGGACATAGTCGTATTGTTTGAACCGCGTCCCCAGCGCCAAATCCAGAATCTGATAGATCACCGGGGCACGCAACTCATGAATCCTATCCTCAATCCGCAGCAACTCGACCGATGCGGGCAGCAGATGGAGGCTCGGTAGATCGGTGAATCCGGTCCAGGTCACCACCCCTTTCACCAACGCCTCATCGAAATTGAAACGAGCCTTCCCTTGCAGCGCATCGTCAAAAATTTGAAAGGTCGAGCGTCGCCCACGAAGCACATGATCGCGCCAGCGATCCGGACGCATTAGCCAGACACTTGAATTGGATTGCGGATCGAGATCGACAATCAGCACTCTCTTTTCATGGAGCTTTGCGAGCGTTGCCCCAATATTGACGACCGTAGCGGTCTTCCCAACGCCACCTTTGAAATTGATGAATGCGAGGACCTTGGAACTCATCGATTGCCGCATTCCATAACGGGTGAAAGCGACGTTCTGATCAAGTTCTTTTCTTGCCAATGATCCCTGGTGTTGGTGACTTTCAGGGATTGTCTGTCCTGTCCCGGGACAGGACACTAGCTATAACTTTATGAATTATATCGGTTTAACGGACACTGACTACGACGAGAAACTCCGCGAGATGGGAAATTACCTGTGGGAACTTGAGCAGGAAGCCGATCTCGCAAGTGCCCAAGGACAAGTAGCGCGGGTCGAAGAAATCGAAGCGAAAATATTGGGTCAGGCCGAACGCGCGCACGCTTTTTTCCAAATCGCCGGGAGCCACCAGGTTCTCGCCGCCTATGTTGCCGGCCTTGGGTACCGGATGACGAAGCGCTGGCCCGAAGCAACAGATCATTTCCGCTCCGTCCTGCAGCTTTCTCCGATGAACGGCGAGGCCTGGCTTGAGCTTACCTGGTGCCTTGCGGAACTCGGTCGATGGGAAGAATGCGAAATAGCTGCCAGGAAATCCGTGGAGATTTTTCCGAATACGGCGGCTAGTTGGGGGAACCTCGCGTTGGCGCTCAGTAAGCTCGAGAGAAAGATTGAAGCAAAAGAAGCAATCCGGCACGCGATCGTTCTCGAGCCAGCCGATCTTCGCAACCGTGCCATTGAAGATCAAATTTCGTCGTAGTCGCCTGCATCGCTCTCCGCGGGTGGGTGAAGCGTTCCGTTTTACCGAGGCATGAGGAAGCAAAGCGGGAGTATGCGTTTTAGCGCCGGTTTTACGGCCCGAAGGGCCAAGATAGCTTAGCCCAAATTTTTGCGGCGCCCACTTTCTCGAAATGTCCAAATTACGCCCGTAAAGACGCTGAACAGCTACAAGCGGGACGCTTCGCTTACGATCGATGACAAACTTCGATAATTGCCATTTCAATCGCACCGATCGCCGTGTCTATTTCTTCAAAGGTCACACAGAGAGGCAACATGAGAACGATGACGTCGCCGATGGGACGTGTGAGCAGGCTGTGACGGCGTGCGGCAAAGCATATTTGCGCTCCTACCCGGTCAAGGGAATCGAAAGAGTGTCCGTCACGCCGGGCAACTTCGATCCCCGCAATGAATCCGGCTCTGCGGATCTCGCGAACATTCGCCAGGCCTTGCAGCGCGTGCAATCGCTGGGCGAGATGTTCGATCTTCGGCTGCAACTTTTCCAGGACACGCTCCTCCTCAAAGACAGCAAGATTGGCCAGCGCCGCGGCGCAGCCCAACGCATTCCCACAATAGCTGTGGCCGTAGAAAAAGGTTTCGAGAGAGGAACCCAGAAATCCAGAAAAGACACGATCTGTCGTGAGAGTAGCGGCCAATGGGAGGTAACCGCCGGTCAATCCTTTGGCGAGCGCTAGAAAGTCCGGATAAACTTCGTCGTGCTGACAGGCGAAATATTTTCCAGTCCGTCCAAAGCCTGTCATGACCTCGTCGAAGATCAAGAGAACGCCGTGGTCATCGCACCACTGACGCAACGTTTTGAGGGTACCGACGGGCCAAAGCCGCATTCCAGCTGCGCCCTGGATCATCGGTTCGATGACCAAGCCGGAAATCTCCGAACCGTCAATCACGGCAAGACTCTCCACCGACCCAATTCGAGTGACAGGAAATTGATGGAGCTTGAATCGGTCATGGAAGAGCGAAATTCCACCTAGACTGGAAGCGCCGAGCGTGTCTCCATGATAGGCGTTTTCAAAGGAGATAAAACCCATCTTCCGTGGATGTCCACTCTGGAGGAAGTACTGGACTGCCATCTTGATCGCCACCTCAATCGCGGTCGAGCCGTCGTCTGAGAAGAACACTTTCGTTAACGAAGATCCGGGCAAAACCCCTACGAGACGAGTCGCCAACTCCACCGCATTGGGGTTCGTAAAGCCAAGAAACGAGGTATGGGCTACACGGTCCAACTGCGCGCGGATAGCCCGATTCAGCGTCGGGTGACCATGTCCATGGATGTTTGTCCAGATGGAAGAATTGCCATCCAGGTAGCGTCTGCCGAGGCTATCTTCCAGCCACGCTCCGTTCCCGGCAACGAGCACAATTGGTTGGTGGCCCGGCGCAATCCAGTCACGCATCTGCGTGAACGGATGCCACACGTATGCTTTGTCGAGTTGGATGAGGGTTTCGGTGTCGTATGTCATTCCTGTAACTTCCGAACTTCTGACCTCATGTCCCTTTCATCAACGAAACCGCTATTTCTCGCACCAAACGGGGCCCGCGATAGACGAATCCGGTGTAAACCTGAACAAGGTCCGCTCCGGCGTCGAAACGCTCTTTGGCATCTTCCCCGTTCATGATACCACCGACAGAGATCACCGGAAGTGAACTGTGGCTTTTGATGTGACGTAAAAACTCCAACGAACGGGTGCGCAATGGCCTCCCACTCAGGCCGCCCGGCCGACGTTTGTCTTCCGGAATGGCCTGCTGATCGATCGTCGTGTTCGTTGCGACGACTCCAGCCAGATGATATTGCTTCGCCAGTGCCAGGATATGATTCAGTTGTTCACGCGTCAGATCGGGCGCGATCTTAACCAGAAGCGGTTTCCCTTGATTTTGTTGCTGAATTGCTCTGAAAAGTTCATCGATCGCTGTTTTTTCCTGCAATTTGCGCAAATCGGGAGTGTTCGGTGAACTCACATTAAGAACGAAATAGTCGCCCAGCCCCTGCAACCGCCGAAAGGATCGGACGTAATCGCTGGCAGCTTCCTCCAACGGGACAACCTTCGATTTTCCAATATTGATTCCAACCGGTATTTTCGGCCAATTCGATTTTTGTCGGAGTTGTTCCAGGCGCACCGCAATCTTTTCAGCTCCTTCGTTGTTGAACCCAAGTCGATTGATCAAGGCCTCCATCTCTGGAATTCGAAAAATTCTCGGGCGCGGATTCCCGATTTGGCCTTGCGCCGTGATCGTTCCGACCTCGATGAAGCCGAATCCCAAGGCCTCCCAGGCAGGCAGCGCCAACCCGTTCTTGTCAAAACCGGCGGCTAGACCGATCGGGTTCGGAAAGCGGAGCCCAAACAATTCCCTGCTCAATTTTTGCTCGCCAGGACGGGGTACGAAATCGAGCAACCACGGGAACCGAGATAACCTCTCCAGGGCAGCAATCGCTATCTCGTGGACCACTTCCGGGTCGATGGTGAAGAGGACCGGTTTTAGGAAACGTTCGTAGAGCGACACGGCTTGGATCAAATAAAACCCAGATTTCCCCTCTTACACCGACTTAATTAAACACGTGTTCGGACACCAATCCGTGAAATCGGCGGAATCCGAGTTTTCATTTTCCAATACAGAACTCGCTGAAGATTTTTCCCAGCAAGTCTTCCGTGTCAAGCTTGCCGACCACTTCACCCAGCGCGTCGAGGGCTCCGCGCAATTCGATCGAGATAAACTCCGGCGATTTGCCGTCCTGCAAACTTTGGCCGCCTGCCGCCAGGAGCTGTTTGGCGCTCTGGAGACAAGCCTGATGTCGCGCATTAATCGCCACTCGGACATCGGCAAGTTTAACCTTTTCACCCATCACTCGATCCCAGATCGTCTGGTTGAGATCTTCCAGGCCGGCTCTCTCTTTGCAGGAAAACCGCACGCCGCTAAACTCGCGCCATTGCGGGTGGAGTCCGAGGTCACACTTATTGAGGAGAAGCACACTGTTGCGGTCATCAAAACCCTTCAAATTCGCCGGAGGCCTGCTGCCGTCCACGACCTGGATGACGAGATCGGCCTGTTCAACTTGCTGCTGAGTGCGCCGGATCCCTTCGCTTTCCACAAGGTCAGAGGACTCGCGCGCTCCGGCGGTGTCGATCAACCGAACCGGGATGCCGCGAACGTTGATCACCTCTTCGATCGTATCCCGCGTTGTACCGGGCACCTCGCTGACGATCGCTCGATCGTAGCCGAGCAGGAGATTTAGCAGGCTGGACTTGCCCACGTTGGGCGCGCCGTAGATAACAGTCCTTAACCCATGCCGAAGCACCCGACCCTGGTCGGCCGTGGCCAATAGGCGATCGAGTCGATTTTCCAACTCCAGAATCCGGTCGAGTAACGCTTTGCCTGTGTCCGGATCGATTTGTTCGTCCGGAAAGTCAATGTACGCCTCGACATGAGCCAAAGTGGTCAGCAAGAGCTCGCGAATATCGGTCAGCTCATTCCCCAGATGTCCTGCCAATTGCTCGTTGGCGGCGCGCAGCGCGAGTTCCGTCTGTGCTCGGATAAGATCCATGACGGCCTCGGCCTGGGTCAAATCCATTTTCCCATTCAGAAACGCCCGTTGAGTGAATTCCCCTGGATTTGCCATTCGAGCCCCGGCCGCCAAGAGCAGATCCAGCACCCGCCGAGTCACCAGAATTCCACCATGGCAACTGATCTCCACCACATCCTCTCCGGTATAACTGTGCGGAGCTTGAAAATAAGTCACCAGAACCTCGTCAACTTTCCCGGCAGCATCGTGGATTTTCCCGAAAGCCACTTGGCGAGGAACAAATTTCTTGGGAGAGATTGCACCGTTAAATATTGGAGCGAGTACGGATAACGAGTCGCGGCCGGACAAGCGGATGACGGCAAGCGCTCCTTCGCCCATCGGGGTGGAGATTGCGGCAATGGTGTCTTCGAAAGCCACGGGAGAAATTAAACCACAGATGACACAGATTACACAGATTTTTTTTATGTTATATTCAGTCGCGATGGATCACGAAACATACGATATTATTGGTGCTGCCTTAGCGGTTCATAGCAGTTTGGTACCTGGATTCTTGGAGGCCGTTTATAAAGAAGCTCTTTCTTTCGAGTTGGCCGAACGTGGGATTCCATTTTCTGGCGAGATTGAGATACCCGTTTTCTATAAAGGTAATAGGCTTAAAACCAACTATCGCTCGGATTTCATTTGCCACGGCTCCACTATTGTCGAGCTCAAGGCGATCTCGAAACTCGGAGACCTTGAGATGGCTCAGGTTCTTAATTATTTGCCAGCAACAGGGTTCCGCAAAGGGTTGTTATTCAACTTCGACGCGGAAAGCCTTGAAAAACGGAGGCTCGTGATGTGACCCGAATCGTCACCGACCAACACAAGATCTTATTCTGTGCAATCTGTGGTTAATACCCGATCCAAATCTGCCAGGAATCTGTGGTTTTGTTCAGGTGTCCCAACAGTGACCCGGATCCATTGGGGAAGTTTGTACTCGTCCATCGCTCGCACAATCATCCCTCGTTTAAGCAGTTTTTGGAATACCTCTTTCCCATTGCGGACATTGACGAGGACGAAATTTGCCACGCTCGGAACATACTCCAGATTGCGTTGACGGAACTCAGCCTGAAGAAAATCTCGCCCCTGCCTGACCATCTCCCTCGTTTTCGCCTGGTATGCTTCATCCCGCAGGCCGGCCAGCGCGCCAGCTTGCGCGATTGAATTGACGTTAAATGGCTGCCTGGTTTTATGCAGCAACCTGATCAGTTCTTCATGGGCCAATCCGTAACCGATTCGCAATCCCGCCAGGCCCTGGATCTTGGAAAAAGTGCGAAGCGCGATCACATTCGCGTGGTGGCGCAGATACTTCAAGCTGTCCGGCGGTTCAGGTAAGAATTCGTAGTACGCTTCGTCCAAGGCCACGACAACGCTCCTCGGTACGCGGTCAATGAAACGGTCCAGCTCTTTTTCACTGACCATCGTACCGGTCGGATTATTGGGGTTAGCAATGTAGACAACTTTGGTCCGATCATTGATTGCGTCCGCCATCGCGGACAGGTCATGCGTCAAATTCGGATCTGGCACCCCGATGGTGTCCGCTCCGAATAGTTTGGCCAAAATCTTGTAAACAACGAACGCATGCTCGGCGGTTACGATATTATCGCCCGGCTGCAGAAAGGCGTGCCCAAGAAACTCGATGATCTCGTTCGAACCGTTGCCGAGCATGACGTTATCGATGCTCACTCCAAATTTTTCGGCGATGCCGGCACGCAAATGATATCCGCCGCCATCCGGATAGAAATGCGCTTTCAGCAGGGCTTCCTGCATCGCCTCAAGTGCCATCGGAGAGGGCCCGAGCGGATTTTCGTTCGAGGCAAGTTTAACAATCTCACTCGGCTCCAGCCCAAGCTCCCTGGCAACGTCTTCAATCGGCTTTCCGGGGACGTAACTGACGAGATCGTGCAACCAGGGATTCGCTTTTTCAATAATCAGATTCATAAGCGTGAAGGACGCAATTCAGGTGCCAGCTGACATTAGGTGAATGCGTCGGATTTGTCTATCGGGTGTCAGTCCCGGAATGAGCATAGCGCCGAAGCACCACCGGGCATATCTTGCGGGAGAAAAGACCTACTGGAAGTATGAAGAAACTGTCTTCCGCTTTGTTCTGGTCCCTGATCAGTCTGGGTTTGACGGCGACCCTTTCGGCGGAGATGGCTAACGTGCAGGTCAATTTTGTCAAACCGGAAAACTTCTCTGACTTCCGGATTCAGGGACGTCAGGAAAATGTGTCCGCAGGGATATTCCGCGACCAGATTTCGTCCTATCTTTCGCCCATTGTCGCAAGGCGGTTTCCGGGAGACAGCCTGAACCTGAAATTCACGGATATCGATCTGGCCGGACGCATTGATCTTTCCCGGACGCGACAGCTCAGTAATATCCGGATTGATCGCAACGTCGCGTCGCCGTTGCGGATGTATTTTGATTTTGCCCTGACCGATGCGAAGGGAAAGATTCTGGCCAGCGGTTCGAAGAGCCTGGTCGATCCGGATTATCTTTACCGGTACGCCTATTATTCTGAGCGAGCGAGGAGCGCCACCCTGTTTTATGAAAAGGCGACCCTGGACCGCTGGATTGACACCCTCACTCTTTCCAAAGCGAAAGTTGCCGTTATGAAATAAGCTGATTCGGTGGTGTGAACCGAAATCAATGGAGCCGATATCCAGGTGGACAGCGGCTGGGCGCAAATTTAATGGCAGTCCCTGGCGGGTGAATGTTTATTTACCGAACGTATTGTAATTATCATATCTCTAGACTTCTGACCTTTTCCGTCGTATGCGGAAGCGAAGATGAAGACACTCGCGCCTTGGCGTCCCGTGAATTTGCTCTGGCCAGGGCTGAACGCAGTATCGGCCGCCGCCTCGGTCGTCACGGCGATTCTGCTTCTGCGATTGATTCCTCGAATGGTTCCTTCAAAAAATTCTTCGGCGGGTCGAAGTCCGCTTCAAAATCCTCGTGATGCCTTGCACGCCAGCGAGGAACGCTTCCGCCTGCTCGTTGACGCGGTTTCGGACTACGCGTTGCTGATGCTCGACCCCAGCGGAAACGTGGTCAGTTGGAATACCGGTGCGGAACGCATTAAAGGCTACAAGGCGGATGAAATCATCGGTAGACATTTCTCCTGCTTTTATCTGCCTGAGGCCATTGCCCGAGGCCATCCCGAAGCGGAACTGCGGATCGCCGCCACAGAGGGACGCTACACAGAAGAAGGCTGGCGGGTCCGCAAAGACGGGTCGCGCTTCTTAGCTGAAGTCGTCATCACGGCCATTCGGAACAACAACGGCGAGTTGGCCGGATTCGCGAAAGTAACCCGCGATATTACCGAACGACAAAAGTTCGATCAGCAACTTCGAAAAGCAAAGGAAGCTGCTGAGTCGGCGGACGCGGCTAAAGGCAATTTTCTTGCCAACATGAGTCATGAGATCCGCACGCCGATGAACGGTGTAATTGGCTTAACGGGTTTGATGCTCAATAGCGATTTGGACCCCCAGCAGCGCGAATTTGCCGAAACCATTCGGGCGAGCGGTGAGACGCTGCTTACCATTATCAACGACATCCTGGATTTTTCCAAAGTTGAAGCAGGTAAACTTCTCATTGAACTCCTCGACTTTGATCTGATTGAAACCGTTGAAAGCAGCCTGGACCTCCTGGCCGAGACGGCTCACGGCAAAGGGATCGAGTTAGCTTGCGAAATCGCTCCCGACGTTCACGCAAGCTTGCGCGGTGATCCAGGACGGTTGCGGCAAATCCTGATAAACCTCATCGGCAACGCTGTTAAATTCACGACCAATGGGGAAGTCTTGGTGCGCGTCAGCATGGCAAGTCAAACCGAGACGCATGCCACGGTGCAATTCGACATTAAAGATACCGGTGTTGGCATTTCACCCGGAGAGCAGGCCGCCCTTTTCAAGCCCTTCAGTCAGGCCGACGGTTCCACCACTCGCAAATACGGCGGCACGGGCTTGGGCCTCGCGATCGCCAAACACTTGGTGTTCCTCATGGGAGGTCAAATCGGGATGGAGAGCCGGTTGCAAAAGGGTTCCAAATTCTGGTTCACGGCCAAGTTTGAAAAACTGATGGCATCCGCAATGCCGCGGGACACGAAGATGGTTGGTGACCTGCGGGTGCTCATCGTAGATGACAATGCGACCAACCGGCAAATCTTGCGTCATCAACTTCTGGCTTGGAAGATGCGTCCGGATTGCGCAACCAGCGGCGAGGACGCTCTAAAAATGATGCGAACTGCGGCCTCGGAAGGGAGACCGTACGGCTTGGCGCTATTAGATTTTCAAATGCCTGAGATGGACGGTCTAGGGCTGGCACGGGCCATCAAAAGCGACCCGGTGATCGGCCTTACCCGCCTGGTGATGTTGACCTCTTGCGGGCAACTATTAAGCACCGCGGAACTCCAGGAATTCGGTATCGACGCGTGCGTCGTCAAACCAGCCAAGCAATCGCGACTCTTCGATTGCCTAACCTTGGCCATCGATAGAATGACAAACCCAAACAGCTCCCCTGAAACCGTTGCCCCGAGGCCCGCCTCCTTTCCTTTTGAGGTCCCACCCCTGCTACTGAAGGCACGCATTCTTATCGCGGACGATAACCGCACCAACTGTACAGTTGCTTTAGGTCAAGTACGCGAACTTGGTTATACGGCGGAGGCCGTTGCAGATGGGTTGGAGGTGATAAGAGCCCAGGCGCAATTTTCCTACGATGTCATCCTGATGGACTGTCAGATGCCAGACTTGGACGGCTACGAAGCCACGAAAATAATTCGCAGGCGGGAACAAGCTCCGGAAGGACGTTGTCCTTGGAAAGCGCCCGTTCACATCATCGCGATGACGGCCCACGCGCTGCACGGCGATCGGGAAAAGTGCCTGGCGGCGGGAATGGACGACTACATTTCCAAACCGGTGAGGACTCACGAGCTCAAGTTAGCGCTGGAAAGGGCTCGCGGCGCAGGAACGGCCGTCTAGAATTTCTTGTCAATCTGGACATAGAATACGCGACCATAGGGCACGGTGTTACTCGTATCGAAACCCTGGAAGTAGTCAGCAGAAAACGGGGGCTTCACGTCGCCAATATTGTTAATCCCGAAGGTCAATGTTGTATTGGCGAGCCACTTGCGGATGCCGTTGTTCGACCCTTCCGGTTTCGGTGAAATGGCTTTTTCACCGAGGATCCGCTTGCCATCTTTCGCATATCCGGGCTGCGGTGTTTGCGCCACCGGCGGAGTAGATTCGCCGAGCGTATAAGCGATTTGCCAATCGAGGGTGGTGAAACTCCCGATCAAGTGAACATAATTCGGAGCGTCCAATGTTACCCCTCCTAAAGTCCCCTTGAAGTTGTCGTTAATATCGTGTTCAGAATCGATATAATTCAAGGTTAATCCGGTGCGAAAGGTATCAATCCCGAATAACAGCTTGGAGTAGAACAGGCTAATGTAACCCTTAAAGTCGGGGACTCCGAAGGAGTCCTCCTCATTGAGGACGGAGAACTTTGGCTTTCCATTGGCCTGGACACCCAAAAACTGATTGAGGGTGAAATTATAAATGTAAGTGGCATCGGCTTCTATATCGAGTTTACCCCACGGATATTCCTTGGTGACATAACTAAACCCGAAGTCTATTCCATCCACGGCCCGGGTACCCAGATTCTGATATGCTTCATCGACGTTGACGATAGTACCGGTTGGTCCGCGGGTGACCGCGCCTGGAATACCCAGATCAATGACCTGTTGCGCCGTCAGTTGGCCAACCAGATTTCGCAGAGTGACTTGATACCAGTCAATATAGGCGGTAAATCCGTTCGCCCACCCCCACCAACTGTGCTCCGGGTCGGTGGCCCCTGGAGTCCAGACTGCCCCGGCGTAGTAACCGTAGGAGTTCTCCGGTTTTAAATGTGGATTCCCAATGGTCCGCTGGTTCGTTCCATAAGTCGTCCCCAGCACGGGATCATTAATGGTGGTATTTCCGATGATCGGCGTGCCGAATAACTCACTCAGCGACGGGGCGACAAATCCTTCGGAGTACGAAGCTCTCAAAGTCAGGTCATCGATCGGTTTGTAACGGAAGGCAAATTTGGGCTTGGCCGCGCTGCCGAAATCTGAAAAATTGTCGTACCTTTCCGAGTAGACGAACTCCAGGAGCCGCGCTCCCGGCCACGACCATTTCCCGCCGAGAACGGGCAGCGTTATTTCTCCGTAAGCACTCTGAACAAATCGCTGAGCAGAGATTTGTTTTCCAGGGAAGCTGGCACTCCCGATATTAAAATTTGCACTGTTATTGTCGTTACTCTGGTCAAGGCTTTCACTCCGGTATTCCAGACCACCGGCGGCCGTCAAGGCCCCGCCGGGCAACTCCCAAACGGTACCACCAGCCTTGACGATCCAATCCACCAGGGTTGTCCGACTATCCAGAATCTGCTGCGTCCGAATGGCATCGTGAAACTGCTTATTCGCATCGGAGACTAATTGGTCGTTGAACGGGTTGAAAAACTGACCGACCAAACCCGGGAGGGTCCCGTTCAACGCCTGTTGCAGTTTCATCACGTTGACGCTGTTACTGGTCACCGCGCTGCCGTCGCTTTCGCCGTAGGTGAAACTGGAGTCGATAGTCCAGTCGTGCGGTAGTTGAATAGTTAGTCCGGCGGTATTGCGGACGGTCCGGATAATCGTGTCGGTAACCCAGGGACCCAATTCAAACAAGGCATTGACCCCAGCCGGCTGGAGTGGCACCCCGAACGGGTTAAACGGATTATTGGCGGGAACGGTGATCGGGTTATTGAATGCATAGCCTTGATTAGGCGCGACACTAAGTTCTTCGTTCCGCTGAATAATAAATGAATCGTACGCCTTCAGCCACGAGGTGGCGTCGTAGTTGATATTAAAGTTCCCGCCATACCGGGTCTCCCGGGGCAACTCTTGCTGGAACTTGGTGTTGAAATTCTGGGGGATCGTCCCGTTAATGGTAAAATCGTCGGCGGTGATGTTCGAGCCGGCGGTGCCCGGTTTGACCGCAAAGATGTTGCCCGCCGCGTCGGCAAATATTCCCTGCGGGGACCAAAAAAGCGGCTGGTCGCGATACTTCGGGCTGTACCGGCTGTGCGCGAGAAAAGCACTGTAGCCGCGGTCGCTCGCCATAATTGGGCTCTGCGTAAAAATGTCGAAGCTGGCCACGATGCTAACCTTTGACGTCTCGCTGAAGTTCTGGTTGATCCCGCTGACGAACTGCCCGTGATTGACTCCGTAATCGCCGCGCTGACTGATCCCATAGTAATAATTCAGGTCAGTTCCTTTGTAATCAGTCTTGAGAATCAGATTGACCACGCCGGCGACCGCATCGGACCCGTAGGTGGCGCTTCCGCCATCCTTCAAGATTTCAATCCGGTTGACGGCAGCGATGGGAAAAGAGTTTAAATCGACAAAACTTTGCGGGCCGAAGACGGTCGAGACGTTGGCGAACGGGAAGGCCGGAAATCGAATTCCATCGACCAGGATCAAAGTCGCACTGATCGGAAGCGCTTTCAATCCAACGGTGGTTCCTCCAGGAGAAAAGCTGTTTCCCGCCGTGGTGATCGTCGTTAATGAACCAAGACTTTCGGTATACCTTAGCATGGCGTCAGCAACGGTTTGATCCGCCTGTTTCGAGAACAAATCCTGATCGAGGATCGTTACCGGCTGAGCTGCTTCTCCGACGCGCGGTAGGAGGGAACCGGTTACGATGACCTTCTCCAATTCTCCACCGGCTGTCGGCTCGGTCGCCGCAGCTGTGGTTACCGGGGCCTGCGCTCTCGCCCTCGTCGGAACTAAAGCCAGCGCCATCGCCGTAAAAGCAAGTGCAGCAAGGAACCAATCGGGGAAATTTCTCTGCATTTTATTCCTTGGTTTCTGCCACAAATTGAACGAAGCCTTCCGCATTGCGCTGGTCTTTGGTACGATTACGCTACATCGCTTACGAGCAATTTTGCGGGTATTCCGAGTACGGACATCTGTTCATGAATCTCTTGCCCATTCCACTCCTTGAAATCTTTATAAACTCAAGGGAAGCCGAGCGATACTTATCAAAGCCGGACTTCGCCCTGGTTTATGATAAAAATCACGCTTGCCTTGATCAAGTTATCACCCAAAGTATGGCAGCTTCTCAACCGCCACTACGAAACTTACGCGCCCGTCTACTGGTTGTGGGATTTTTAGTCAAGAAAAACCGGTTTTGTTTGCTCAAATTTTCCTGTCGCCGCTTTGGCGGTCCGACGAGGCCATTCGGTCTGACGATCCGCACAGGCCAGCTGCGGAGGCTTGCTAATGCAAGATGAATGAAACTGGGAGCGTGTATCTTCCGTTTGCCGTCGGACTAAACTTCCAGTTGGCCCTCACCCATCGCGCGGCGGCGCTGGCCAACATGGGCGGCCCGGACCCGTCCGCGTCGACGATGTTCCCCCCTTGAACCGTTATCGTCACGTGCACATCGCCCGAAATATGCATCTGAAGGGCTAGAGACGGGTAGGGCGGACGCGGACTCCGAAGCAGCAGGCCCGAACGAGGACCACCATTTCCGGTTCCGTCAGGCGCGCCGGTCAGGCTGCCTTTGGTCAATCCAGAAGTTGCCGGAGGCCGCGAGCTCGGAGTTCCTGCAGCCTTCACTGCAGGTTGCGGGTGCAGGCGTGGGGTCGGTTTCGGATTAGGCTTCGGAGAATTCTCCGGAGTGGGCGCTGCACTAGGCGTCGGCGTGGGCGTCGCCTGAGGGACCTCGAATTCAGGCGGCTTATCCAGTGGGGGCGGGGTCGGCTCGGATTCGGGCGGCGGGGTCGGCTCAGGTTCAGGTGGAGGGGGTTCTTCCGGCGCGTTCGGCTCGCCGAGCTTTTCGAGATCATTCGTATCGTAAGCGGTCAGTTGGATCGCATCCTCTTTTTGAGGAGGCGGTTCCGGGAATTTGAACCACCAACCACAATAAGCGCCTAACCCATTGATGACAAGCGAGAGGATGAGGAAGACGACGAACGGTGTACCTTCTCTCGATCGAAAGGATCGCTTCATGATCGGCGATAGCGGGCGCTCCTATTCGTCACCAAAACTATTGGGGTGCCGGGGTCGGTTGCAGAGCAGGACCACCAGGGTTGGCGGTGGAGTCCGCACTGGAATCGTAAGCCTTGATTTCGAGACCTACCTTCTGGATTCCAGCGGTTCGGGCTTTGTCCAGCACGAATACGACCGTCTGATAAGTCGCATCCTTGTCTGCACGAATGAAAATCCGAACACCGTGATTGGCTTGGTAGAGCTTTTGAAATCTTGGTAAAACATCTTCCTTCGCCACCTTCTCCTTCTCGAAGTAGATGTCCAGGAGCGCATCGATGCTCACCATCATGAAATCGGGCTTATTGTTTGGTTGAGCACTTGTCGCCGTCGGAAGGTTAACGTCGATCCCTTTCATGTTAATCATCGTCAGGCTCACCAGCATGAACGCGGCGAGCAGGAAGAACATGATGTCGATCAGGGGGATGATCTCGATCCGGGCCCGCTTAATTGGTACCGGCGAACTGCTGTGACGGCCGATTTGCATCTTGGTCAGTGACAATGTTGTTGCGATTTCGCAAGGAGTTCAGCATGAGAATGACGTTGTTCGAGGCCGATTCGAGCTCGAACTGGAGACGGGCGACTCTCGCGTTGAAAAAATTGAAGAAAATCAACGTGAAAATCGCAATTCCAAGACCGCACGCGGTCGCGATTAACGCTTCCGCGATACCGCCGCTAACTTTAGCGGGCGCCAGATCGGCATTCCCAACGAAGCTAAAAGAGCCCATGATGCCGGTGACTGTTCCGAGCAACCCCAGGAGCGGCGCCAGGGTGATCGTCGTATCCATCACTGACATAAACCGGCCGGCGCGCTGAATCTCTACTCCAGCAGCAACCTGTAAGGCGCCTTCGACAGAAGCGTGCACGTGACTCAACCCGTGCCAGACCGTTCGCACGAGCGGATCCAGGGAACCACGGGCAAGGTTGACCGCGCCGGCAACGTTCCCTTGTTCCAAGGCGGCATAGACTTTGTCCAAGGTATCCGGATCCCGGCGCGCAGTTTGAATTGTCCACCATACGATGCGCTCCAAAACGACCGCCACCGCAACGACGAGAACCGCTACGATCGGGTACATCACCGGTCCGCCCTTGAAGAATGTTTCAAAAATCGTGTTGCCTCTGGCCCAATCCGGAATCGGGCGGCCACCGGATGCGGCAGCCTCTGCGGCCAATAAGGGAGCAAACCAAGCTAACAAAGTGACCATATGATCTATTCCAACAATCCTATCCTAAGTTAATTTGCTGCTAACTGCCTGCCGCATTTGACGCCAACAACTTTGCCAGACGATTCTGAAAAGCAAGATCCTTGCCAATTGCACAAAAGAACCCTGCTTCCGGCGCGCTCACTGAACTTTTCTCGGGACGGGTTATCCGCTTGATTCGGTTCACTTAAACAGCGGTTGGCCAACTTAACCCGAAAGCGCAGCCAGTGAAAGTGGCCATTTTTTCCAAAACCAGTGCAAGGGGAGCGTCTCGGTTTAACCCGGTTTTTGCAGAGCCGAAAGGGGGACGCATTGCTAACACGTGCAGCCGCAGACCAGGACCGAAAGCGCCTACAACCGGGCTTCGATCTGCTCATGCAGGTACTCAGAGAGTTTTTCTTCCGGCAATCGATCGACCACCTCATTGAGAAAACCGCGTGCGATCAGACGCTTAGCTGAAAGGTCGTCGATACCGCGACTTTTGAGGTAAAAAAGTTCCTCGGGTTCGACCTGTCCGGAGGTCGCTCCGTGCGTGCACCGCACGCCGTCCGCCAGAATTTCCAGACCCGGCATTGAGTTAGCCTCCGCGTCATCGCTCAAGAGTAAATTCCTGACCTTCTGGTACGCATCGGTTCGATGGGCACCTGGTTCAACCTTGATCAGCCCTGAGAAAATCGTCCGCGACTGGTCGTGGAGCGCATTCTTATACAGTAGATCGCTGGTGGTATCTGGTTTCTGGTGGTCCTGCAAGGTGCGCTGGTCAAACTCCTGTTCATCCCGCGCCACACTGATTGCCAGCATATCACTGCGTGCGCCACTGTCGGTCATCCGGCTGATACTTTCGAGACGCGAATACTTTCCCCCAAAGTTCAAGGCGAGATTCAATGCGGAGGAGTCCTTCGCAGCGACGGTGGAATTCACCTGAACCGAAACAAAATTTCTGCTCCACTCTTGAATGCTGACGTAGTTCAGCTTGGAGCCCGGTTTTAAAACGAGGTCATTAACTCCGCAGGCGAGTCCGCGATCAACCGGATTCGCCGAGACGAAATGCTCCAGCAACGTCACTCGGCTATTGTCTTCAGCGATAATCAGGGTGTGTGGGAAAACAGCTGCCCAATCACCCTGGACCACGTGAAATACCTCGAACGGGTCTGGAATTTCGACGCCGCGCGGTATCCAAAGAAAGGTACCGGCTTGAACGACAGCCTTGTGCAATGCGGCAAATTTTACCGAACCCAGCCGCGCAGATTGAGTCATGAAATGTTCTCGCAATCGCTCGGAATGCTTGTCCAGCGCGTCGGAAAGAGTGGTGAAAATCACTCCCGCGCGCTCGAGCGCCGGGTCAAGCAATTCTGCTGTTACGAGAGCCTCGTTAGCGAAAATGATTCTCCCGGCTGGATTCGGGAATTCGCGCGGACGCGTTAAAGTCGAGGTATCGCCGGAGAAATCCGGCGCAGTAACATAACCGTCCAGAGCAAGATTCTTGACAGAGGAAAACCGCCACAGCTCATTGCCGCGAGTCGGCAACGGCTCGGCTTCAAATTCCTCCCAGGCTTTCGCCTGGAGTTCCCTGAACCAGTCCGGGGCTGAACCCTGTCGGGGCCCGGACAGAATCGAAGAAAGTTCGGTCGATGTCATAATTAGACTGATCCCTGTGCCATGAAATGCGTTTTAGGCATTGGGCAACCCAAAAGGGGCATCGGCAATGATGCTTGCCGGACGTAAGGAACGGCTCCCCTCCTATTGTCGAAATCTCCCTCTAGCCTACAGATCCCTCCATCTCAAGATCGATGAGTCGTTTCAATTCCACGCTGTACTCCATCGGAAATTGACTTACGAGATCATTCACAAAACCATTCACCGCGAGACTCATGGCCTGCCCCTCACTGAGTCCCCGCTGTTGCATATAGAAGATCTGCTCGGCGTTGATCTGACTGACCGAAGCTTCATGCTGCGTCGAGTTGCCGGTGCCCCGAACCGTGATCGCAGGATAGGTGTCGGTGCGGCTGCTGGCATTGATGAGCAAAGCGTCGCACTCTGTATTGTTCTTGCAGCCTTTGAGATGTTTCGGCACATGGACCAAGCCCCGGTAAGTCGCTCTTCCTTTGCCGATACTGATGCTCTTGGAGACAACGTTGCTGGTGGTTTCGTCGGCTGCGTGCACCATTTTTGCACCAGTATCCTGATGCTGACCGTCGCCGGCCAGTGCAATGCTAATGACTTCGCCGCGGGATTTCCGTCCTTTCAACACCACGCCGGGATATTTCATGGTTAACCTGGAGCCGATATTGCAGTCGATCCACTTGATCTCGGCTTCTTCCATCGCCAACCCGCGTTTGGTCACCAGATTGAATACGTTCGGCGCCCAGTTTTGGACGGTAATATATTGGATCTTTGCTCCGCGCAATGCGACGAGCTCAACCACCGCAGAGTGAAGCGTTGCGGTGGTGAACTTCGGCGCCGTGCATCCCTCCATGTACATTACTTCCGAACCCTCATCCGCGATGATCAAAGTCCGCTCAAACTGACCGAAGTTTTCCGCGTTAATCCTGAAATAGGCCTGCAACGGATGTCTCACTTTCACACCCGGCGGCACATAGATAAAACTGCCTCCGCTGAAGACCGCGCTGTTCAACGCGCTGAATTTGTTGTCCCCGGTCGGGATCACTTTGCCAAACCATTTTCGGAAGAGGTCAGGACGCTCTTTGAGGGCGTCCGTGCTCCCCATGAAGATCACGCCCTGGTCTGCGACAGCCTTCTTAATGTTGGAATAGACCGCTTCGCTATCGAATTGCGCTTCGACACCGGCGAGAAACTTCCTTTCGCTTTCCGGAATACCCAGTCTTTCGAAAGTGCGCTTGATATCCTCAGGAACCTCTTCCCACGTCCGCTTGGCGGCCTCGCCGGAAGCTAGATAATAGCGGATAACGTCAAAATCGATCTCTTTGAGCTCGTCTCCAGCCCAGTGAGTGGGCAGCGGTTTGCTCTTAAAAACGTTGTATGCGCTCTTGCGGAATTCGCGAAGCCACTCCGGTTCCCCCTTCACATCGACGATATAATCGATTGTTTTCTCCGTTAGACCGACACCGGCATCGCGCGTCGCCGCGACATTGTAGAAAAAGTTGCCAATATCCCGATCGATAGCTATGGAATCGCTTTGAGTGCTCATCGTTTCTTCTCCTCCATTCTTTTCATTTGGCGCCCACAGGCTCGCCTTTGTCCGCTTTTAGCCAGTCGTAACCTCTGGATTCGAGTTCCAGAGCCAGCTCTTTGCCGCCGCTTCGGACAATTCGCCCTTCCGACATGACATGAACAAAATCCGGTACGATGTAATTCAAAAGTCTCTGGTAGTGCGTAATCAGTAAGATCCCGATCCCAGGTCCGCGAATCGTGTTGACCCCTTTCGCAACCACTTTCAGAGCATCGATATCCAAGCCGCTATCGGTCTCATCGAGGACGGCAAACGTGGGCTCCAAGACCGCGAGCTGCAATATTTCATTTCGCTTCTTCTCACCACCCGAGAACCCTTCGTTGACCGAGCGGGCGGTGAACTCTCGGCGAATTTCCAACAGATCCATTTTCTCGTAGAGCCGATAGTAGAACTCTGTCGCATCGAGCTCCTCGCCCTCGGGCAACCGGGCCTGCAATGCGGCGCGAAGAAAATTTGCGTTGCTCACTCCTGGAATCTCCATCGGGTACTGGAAAGCCATGAAAAGTCCTTGGCGCGAACGTTCATCCGGCTCCATTTCAAGGATACTGACTCCATCCATCAAGATGTCGCCTCCCGTCACCTGATAATCGGGGTGTCCGGCCATCACCTTTGCCAACGTGCTTTTTCCCGAACCGTTGGGCCCCATAACGGCGTGAACCTCACCTTTGCTGAACTCCAGGCTCAGCCCTCGGATAATCTCTTTGTCGGCAATGGAAACGCGTAACTCTTGAATGACGATCGAACTCATGAATGACGTTTTGAATTTTGACTTTTAAGTTTTGAGTATTGGCCCGGCAATCCGACCGCTCCCGGTTGGTCGCCAAGGGAAACGCGTTCCGTCGAACACTTAGCGCAGAGGCCTTTCAAAGAAACTTCCGCCTGAGCGACGACAAAGCCGGGAGGCAAATTCCAGGTTCCATTGAATGGAGTCTCGACATCGGATATCGCGCCACACGATTCACAATAAAAATGGCTATGTTCCTGCAGGTTCGCGCAATAACGCGTCGGCGCACGGTCCAAGTTCACCTGTTTCACGAGGCCCCAATCAACCAATGCTTCCAGACAATTATAAATCGTCGCGAGCGAGATCGACGGCATATGCTTTTTCGCACGGAGAAACACCTCCGTCGCTGTCGGGTGATCCCTTTTCTGCAGTAACAACCCGAAGACTTCTTCGCGCTGTTTAGTCAGCCGAATTCCACTGGCAGCAAAGCGCTGGACAAGTTCAGGAGAAAGCTTCACGGTAAAATCAACCTGACATGGCCGATAACGATATCAAGAATAATTCTAAAAAGAAGCGTTCTGCTCCGCATTCTCATTGATTTCGGGTCAGCGCGGGGCGCTTTATTTACTTGAGGAGAAGGCGCAAGAGATGCGGACCGAACAGGATTAACCCCACGACTAATGAACACAGGGATGCAATCAGCACGCCCGCGGCCGCCATATCCTTCGCATCGCGCGCCACAGGATGGCGCTCGGGTTTAATCAGGTCAACCGTTCGCTCAAGCGCTGTATTCAACGCCTCAGCGCATAAGACCAAGGCAATGGCCGCGATCAGAACCACCCATTCGATCGCTGAGATCCGAAAATAGCAACCAAGGCAGATTGCTCCCGCCCCTGCGACCAAATGGATCCGGAAATTCCATTGCGTCAGGCAGAGCAGCGAAAAACCCCGGGCCGCATGCGCAAAACTTTGGGCGCGGCATTTGATCCATCCAAAAAATTGATTCGATCCAGCAGCTTCTTTTAAAACGTCTTGTCTGGCGGATTCTTTGCTCAAAACCGGTCTCAGGAATTCTGGGGAAAATAAGTTTTTGGAGTGCCGCTAGGAGAAGGTTTGGGAGTTGTTTGTTTTTCCTGCGTGGTCTCCGAACCCTCTTTTCCCACACCCTCATCTTCCTTCGACAATTGGCTGGCGGGATGCCGTTCACACGCGCCAACAGCGAGCGACACAGTTGCGATCAGGGCCAAATACTTCTTCATCAAGTTTCGCAATTTGAGCACACAAAGGACACAAAGGAAAGACTCACCCAAAGATCCAGATTCTTATTTTTCTTCCGAGGGCTTTGAAACTCGCCCTTGCGACGGAGGAAAGCGAACCAACCCCGGTTTCCTCGGTTCTCAAGAAGCAAACCCGGTAGCCTACGCCGGTGCACTCTTCACTCCGGCCGGTAATCGAATAAATTGAGTTGAGGTTTTGGTTCTTCTTTCCGCTTCGCGCGACTCCGAAAAACCTTGGCCTCGGCCAATCGTGGTTTGCCTTGCGCATTCAATTCTGAGGCTTCCAGATTCGCGAGAATTTCTTTGGCCCGGTCAATGACATCGTCAGGCAAGCCGGCGAGGCGGGCGACCTGTATGCCGTAACTCTTGTCGGCGGCGCCCGCCTGGATCTTGCGGAGAAAGATGATCTGATCGTTCCATTCCCTGACCGCCACATTGTAGTTCTTCACACCTTTGCAAATTACCGCCAGTTCGGTCATCTCGTGATAATGCGTAGCGAAGAGCGTCCGGGCGCGAAGCACATCGTGCAGATACTCCGCCACGCTCCACGCGATGGACAATCCGTCGAAGGTGGAAGTTCCGCGACCGATCTCGTCAAGAATCACCAGGCTGCGCTCGGTCGCGTTATTGACAATGTTCGCGGTCTCGTTCATCTCAACCATAAAGGTCGATTGCCCCCGCGACAAATCATCGGATGCGCCCACTCTGGTAAAGATACGGTCGACTAACCCGATCTCTGCCATGGCAGCCGGTACGAAGCTGCCAATTTGGGCCATCAAGACAATTAATGCGACCTGCCGGATAAAGGTGGATTTGCCGGCCATATTTGGACCGGTGATCAGCAAAAGGCGGTTCTCGACGCCATCGAGCAAACAATCGTTAGGGACGTATTTCTCTTCCGTGACGTTTTGATCGAGAACGGGATGGCGCCCGTCGCGGATATAGATCCGCGATTCGTCCGTCACCGTCGGTCGCGAGTAACCGAAGAGCCGGGCTGTTTCGGCGAGGGAAGCGATCACATCCAAAACTGAGATGATTCGAGCCGTTCCCTGGAGCTGGGGCAGGTATTCCAAAAGGCTTTCGCGCAAGCGAAGAAAAAGCTCGTACTCCAACGCCCTGGAGCGCTCATCGGCACCCAAAATCTTCGACTCCACTTCTTTCAATTCCGGAGTGATAAATCTTTCTCCGCCCACGGTCGTCTGTTTCCGCGTGTAATCGGCCGGCACAGCACCCAAATTCGAATTGCTGACTTCGATGAAATAGCCGAAGACGGAGTTGAACCTGACCTTCAACGACTTGATGCCGGTGCGTTCGATTTCTCTCTGTTGCAGCGCCGCAATCCAGTCTTTTCCGCTTCTCGAAGCGCCCCGTAATTCATCGAGTTCTGCATCGTACCCCTGACGAAACATTCCGCCCTCTTTGAGCAACGCCGGCGGTTCCTCGACCAGGGCATCGCTCAGGAGTTGAACCAAGCCGGGCAGCTCAGGAATTCCCGAAACAATCCGGGTCAAGAGCAGTTCCTCTCCTTCCGCAAGGACAGCTTTGGCGAGAGCTGCAAGATGCCCCTTGAGTTCCGGCAACGATTCGAGCGATAGCCGAAGCGCGACGACGTCCCTGGCATTCCCGCTTAACTGGCTCAACCGACCCACGGTTCGCTCGACATCACGAATAGTGCCCAAGGTCTCCCGCACGGAATTGAGCAGGAAGGGTTGATCCAGAAATTGCTGAATCATCTCCTGTCGTTGCCGAATCTCAGCCTGTGACCGTAGCGGCTTTAAAAGCCACTGCCGAAAGAGTCTGCCGCCCATGGGCGTGACGGTTCGATCCAACGCCGTCAGCAAGCTGGAATCTTCGCCCGCGCCTTTCGAATGTATCAGTTCAAGGTTCTGTTGAGTGGCCACATCCAGCGCAACGTGCTGGTCAGAAAGAAAAACTCCAAGCGATCGGATATGCGAAGTTCGGCGCCGCAATTGGTGCCTGAGATAATGAACGATCGCGCCGGCCGCGCCGATTGCGACAGGCAGGTCGCTACAGCCGAAACCGTCTAGCGACTGGACGCAGAACTGCTCGCGGAGCAGGTAAGAAGCTTGATCCAGTTCGAAAGTGTAGCCGTCATACGAAGAGGCGCGCCGAATCTTACCAAGGAGGTCGTGGTCCGAATCCGGCACCAGGACCTCTGATGGGCTGAAACGGGCCAGTTCATCTTCGAGTAAGCTGAACGAGTTCACCTCGGTCACCCGAAACTCGCCGGTGCTGACATCGAGCAGCGCCAAGCCGAACACCTGCTTTTGGCCGGCACCCGAGGATTGCTTCGCTGAAGTGGAGGAGCGTCGTCCCACCGCAGCGAGGAAATTGTTCTGACGGGATTCCAAAAGTTGGATATCGCAGACCGTTCCGGGGCTGATAATCTGGCTGACCTGTCTTTCAACAATCCGTCCCGGCTGCGGTTCGCTGGTCTGGTCGCAAATCGCGACCCTGAGGCCGGCTTTTATCAACCGGGCGACGTACCCTTCAGCGGCGTGGAACGGCACCCCGCACATCGGCATACCGTTGCGCTTCGTCAAAGCCACGTTTAGAATCGGCGCCGCTGTTTTAGCGTCTTCGAAGAAAAGCTCGTAGAAATCCCCGAGACGAAAAAGGAGCAGAGTACCTTCGGGCAGAGTCCGCCGGATGCTCTGGTACTGCTGCATCATAGGGGTAGCGGACATGTTGCCGGAAGGTTACGATGGCAGAGACAGGATGCAAGGACGGGACGGTGGACGCACACCGGTCCACTTTTCAATTTGTCACCCCCTTCTTTTCTGGCAACATGGGTAACCGGCCAATCGGCGTGACGCTTCCCAGAAAATCCGAAGGATGTTTTCCGCAAGCAACGTCGCAGTTCGGATGCTGCCGCCAACTCTCAATTTTACTATGCGTGCACGGATAGGTCAGCGGTCTCGCCAGACAGTCTTTCGGCTCTTCGGAAATCTCGTCGCCGGGATCTTCTACCGGGTAAGCACATTTGGATTAGAGAATCTCCCGGAATCGGGCTTTTTGCTGGTGCCAAATCACATGACGTATGTGGATGCGGTTGTTCTGCAGCTCGCTTGCCCGAGACCGATCCGATTCATCGTCCATGAATCGATCTATCGAATCGGATGGCTCACCTCTATTTTCAAACTGGTCGAAGCCATACCGATCTCGAATATCCATGCGAAAGAGGCGCTCCGGGAAGCGGTTGAAAGGATTAAAAAAGGCGAGATCGTTTGCATTTTTCCCGAAGGTGAGCTGAGCCGCACAGGGACATTGATCAAGTTACGCAAAGGCTTCGAATTAATTGCCCGATTGGCCGAGTGCCACGTTGTTCCAGTTTGGCTGGACGGTCTCTGGGGCTCAATCTTTTCATTCGAGGGTGGCAAATATTTTCTGAAGATTCCGAAGCGGATCCCGCAGATTGTGACCATTGCTTTTGGGTCGCCGATAGCCCCTCGTTCGGTTGATATCGGCACCATCCGGGAAAAGCTTCTTGAGCTTGGAGAATTCTGTTTTCAGAGACGACCGGAGCTTACGAATCACCTTGGCCGGGCGACGGTGCGCGGTCTCAAGCGGAAACCGTTCGACGATGCGATCATTGACGGGATGGATGGGCGAGTGCTGAAGCGCGGCGATTTACTCGCATGTTGCATAGCACTCAGTCGATGGATCAAACAACAGTGCCCGGGCGAGCGCGTAGCTGTCGTGCTGCCGCCGGGGGTGGGAGCTGTGATCGCCAATGTCGCGGTGACGTTGGCGAACAAAATAGCGGTCAATTTAAATTTTACCGCCGGACGCGCCGCCCTGCAGTCGGCAATCAGCCGCGGTCAGATCCTGCATGCGATTTCCGCCAAGCCGGTAATGAAGCGTCTGGAAGATTTCCCGTGGCCAAAAGATGTCTTCCGATTGGAGGAGCTCATGCCGGAACTGAAACCGAGAATCCTCCTTTGGCGGGTGATCTCGGCCCTGTTGCCGGCCTGGCTGTTAAGCAATCTTCTTGGCTTACCCCAAAAGGGCGACCGGAAAGAGGCGGTGCTTCTGTTCACCAGCGGCTCTTCCGGCGAACCGAAAGGTGTCGTGCTCAGTCACCGAAACGTGCTGGGGAATGTCGAGCAGTTCGGTTCCATGCTGAATCTTGGGCGGGACGATTCTGTCATGGCGTCGCTTCCATTCTTTCACAGTTTCGGCTGCACAGTTACCCTGTGGTACCCAATGATTGGCGGAGTCCGCGCAGTCACCTATCCTACCCCGGTCGACGTGGTCAAGAACGCGGAGATTATTGAGCGGTATAAGATCACCTTGCTGGTCACCACTCCCACATTTTTACGAGGATATCTGAAGCGGGCCGAGCCCAAACAGTTTGCCAGCATCAAGCTTCTGGTGACCGGCGCGGAAAAGTTGTCCCGGGAACTTGGCGATGCGTTCGAGGAAAAATTCAGAAAACATGTCCTTCAGGGGTATGGACTGACCGAAACAGCTCCGGTGGTCAGCACTAACTTGCCCGATCCTGCTGCCAGCCGGCCGAACGATACAGTGCAACCAGCCAGCCGCGTGGGTTCCGTAGGCAAATTGCTACCGGGAGAAGCTGCACAGATCCGTGATCCGGAAACGAATGCAATGCTGTCACCGCACGAACTCGGAATGCTTTGGTTAAAAGGTCCGAATATATTTGAAGGGTATCTCAATGAACCCGAACGAACGGCAGAGGTCCTGCGTGACGGATGGTTCAAAACAGGGGATCTTGGCCGGCTCGATGAAGACGGATTTCTCTACATCGAGGGACGCTTATCGCGGTTCTCCAAGATCGCCGGTGAAATGGTTCCGCATGAGACGATCGAAGCGAAGATCGTCGAAGCATTTGGCCTGAAGACGGAAGAAGAACGCGTGGTCGCCGTCGTCGGCGTACCTGATCAGGCGAAAGGTGAAGCGCTCGTTCTGCTCGCGACTCGTGATCTTTCTTCAGACAAGATGCGGGAACATTTGCTGGCTGGCGGCCTGCCGAATCTTTGGGTGCCGCGCACCATCAAACGAGTGGAGAGAATTCCGATTCTTGGTTCGGGCAAACTTGATCTGGGGAAGTGCAAGGAATTGGCGTTAATGTAGCGTCAGGCTGGAAGCCTGTGGCTGGCTGACCGGGGGGAACATTACCGCGCCGCCATCGGAGGCGGAGATGTGCTGCCGGAGGTGGCTACAGCTTGTGTTCCCGGCGGTGGGGGCGACGGACCAGCGATCGGACCGTTGACGACCGGAGAGATTTAGGAATTGCGGCAGGTTGCTGCACTAAGTCCGGTAATGAACCGGGGATAATGTCGACCGTTGCGCCGACACCGATCGTATTGAAGACCCTGAGCACATCGGCCGACTTCATCCGTACACAGCCGAAACTGGCCGGATGCCCGACATTGCGTTCTTCGGGTGTGCCATGGATATAAATGCATCGCGCGAAGGCATGCCGATTTTGTGATTGGAGCCCTTTTAACCAGATGATTCGAGTCACGATCGGGTCACGCCCTGGGGCATTGGGCACCAGGACTTCACCGGTTTGGCGGCGGCTTTTGAAGACGGCACCGAGCGGTGCGCCAGCGCCGATTTTCTTCGCTACCACCATTCTTCCGAGCGGCGTCGAGCGGCTGCCCGGCCTGTCTCCCAAACCGAACCTTGAGGTTGAAACCGGAAAGCGCGCCAGTAGCTTTGCCCGGTGAAAAAGCTCCAAACTTTGGTCCGCGATACTGACCAGGATTCGATGATCGCTATCCCTCGTCTCGCAGGATGAGAAAAACAACGTCAGCGCCAGCAGGAGAAAAACGGACCAACGACAGGCCATGGACCTGACTTATAACAAAAGATTTGCACATATCAACGGGCGAAGCGTCCAGCTTTGCCCGGCCATAAAAAAACAAAGGTCCTACGACCCAACGGCGGTTTCTTCCCCGACCGCGTAACGTGCAAAACGGCGGATCACGAGGTTCTCGCCGAGTTCGGCGATCTTCAATGAGACCAGATCTTTCACTGTTTGATCCGGATTCTTAATGAATGCCTGATCCAGCAAACAAACGGTGCTGAAAAATTTGTCGACTTTTCCTTCGACGATTTTCTCGACGATACTGGCCGGTTTACCCGTGACTTGGGCACGATAAATTTCGCGTTCCCGTTCAAGTACCTGAATTGGAACCTGCTCGCGACTCACATACAGAGGATGCGAAGCAGCGATATGGAGGGTAATATCTTTGACAAAATCGCGGAAATTCTCATTCTTCGCGACAAAGTCGGTCTCGCAGTTTATTTCGACGAGAACCCCTATTTTACCCTGTAAATGAATGTAGGAAGCAACGACGCCTTCTTTGGCGGATCGGGATGCTTTCTTGGAGGCGCTGGCGATCCCTTTTTTACGAAGGATATCTTCGGCCTTGCTCAGATCGCCATCAGACTCGACCAGCGCCTTTTTGCAATCCATCATGCCCGCGTTGGTCTTATCACGCAATTGCTTGACGAGGGTTGGGTTGACTTCAGCCATAAGAAAAACAGTTTAGAAATTCGAGATTAGTATTTTGAGTTCTGCATCGAGGATAACATCCCGTCCGGTTGGTCCTTGAGCAGCCTTGTTCTTGGCGAAGCTCCCAGGAGAATCACGCGGCGAGGGACTCAAAACTCAAAGTTAAAAACCAACCAGAGCTCACTCGGCAACAGCCGCGAGATTTGCCGTCTCTTCCTTGTTCCCCTCGTGAGAAGCCGTGTAGATGGCATCGACCAATTTCTGGAGAATAACTCGAATTGCACGAATTGCGTCGTCGTTTCCAGCAATCGGATAGCTCACTTGATCGGGATCCGCGTTGGTGTCGACGATTGCGACGGTCGGGATCTTGAGTCGCTGCGCTTCCGCGACGGCAATCGATTCCCGGGAAGTATCTATAATCACCATCGCATCAGGCAGACGGTCCATGGTGCGGATTCCTTCCAGGTTCCGACGGAGTTTTTCTGCTTCGCGCCTCAGCGCTGACAGTTCCTGTTTCCCCATCTTCGAGTATTCCGGGGACTTCTCGATCTGCTCGAGATAAGTCAAGCGTCCGACACTTTTCCGAATGGTCGTCAGATTCGTCAAGGTTCCACCCAGCCAACGCTGATTTACGTAGAACTGCCCACAGGCCACCGCAGCTTCCTTAACGGCTTCCTGGGCTTGCTTTTTGCATCCAATGAAAAGCACCTTTCCGTTCTGTCTGGCAATATTCGAGAGAAAGTCGGTCGCCACCTGCAACTGTTTAACGGTTTCGGAAAGGTTAATGATGTAGATGGAGTTCCTTTGCTCGAAGATGAAAGGCTTCATCTTCGGGTTCCATCGCTTCGTCTGGTGTCCAAAATGAACTCCCGCCTCCAGGAGTTCCGTCATTAATTCCATTGAAGACATATCTCGTTCTATGACAGCCGCCGTTTTTTCTCAGGTTGTATCCGCGTAGAGCCGAAGACTATCCGGCAGTGTCTACAGTCGCGCAAGGGGTTTTTCGATGGGCACGCTCCAGGCATTTTCGCTCGGTAGCCTTCATGCCCTCTCTTTCCCCTTCGTCTCGATATATCGCGCAAATAACCATAAAATATCCGAAAGGCGATTCAGGTAGCGAATGCACTCTGGGTTCACATAAAGCCGACTCTCGCCCAGGGCGACAACACGGCGCTCCGCTCGTCGGCAGATGGTCCGAGCCAGATCCAAAGCCGCGGAGCTCAGACTATGACCCGGGGTCGCCCAATGCTTGAAATCGACGTGATAATTCTTTTCCAGATCGTTCACGACATCGGTCAAACGATCTACCATTGCCGCAGTCGCCACGTCATAACCGTCTTTCAGGTATCGTTCTCGATCTTTGTCGGCCACCGCCAACTCTCCCATCAGAATAATAAGTTCTTTCTGGACAGATAAGACCACCTCCTGGACGAGTTTTTCGACGGCAGTAGCACGCACCAATCCGAGAGCACCGTTCAGCTCATCGACGGTGCCATAGGCTTCGACTCGCCGATCCGTTTTTGGCACGCGATTGCCATACATCAAAGCCGTTTCGCCAGAATCTCCGGTCTTGGTCGCGATGGACATAGAAGAGTTTTTACTTGGAGAATCGGGGAAGAGAAAACCGTGAATTTCTCGGACTACGGAGATAGGAAGGCTAGTGTACCTTCCTTCTCTAATCTGTGTGATCTGCGGTTTCTATTTTCCGAAAAAAGGGCCACCGAAGCGGCCCCTCTTTTCAGCCGACAGCCACGGGCTCGGCCTCGACCACGACGACAGCTTTTCCAATCGGTTCACCGGTCTCGAGCGTGCGAATACTTCGATGACCCATAAAACCGGTTCCGGCCGGAATCAGGTGACCCATGATCACATTTTCCTTGAAGCCACGGAGGTAATCAATCTTACCAAGCGTCGCGGCTTCCGTTAACACTCGGGTAGTATCCTGGAACGAAGCGGCTGAAATAAAGCTATCGGTTTCCAGGGAAGCCTTGGTGATCCCAAGGAGCACCGGCACAGCTTCTGCAGGTTTGCCGCCCTGTTCGATCACGCGACGGTTTTCCTTATCAAACTCCAGCCGATCGACCTGATCACCCCAGAGCAAAGCGGTGTCGCCCGGCTCGGTTACCTTTACCTTTCGCAGCATTTGCCGGACGATAATCTCGATGTGTTTATCGTTGATCTCGACGCCTTGAAGCCGATAAACCTCTTGAACCTCATTCACGAGATGTTCCTGCAGGTCTTGCGGCCCGCACACGTCGAGAATTTCATGCGGAACGATCGGACCTTCCGTCAGTTGCGATCCCTTTTTCACAAAATCGCCCTTGAACACGATCATGTGTTTGTTCAACGGAATCAGATGTTCCTCTTCCTGACCCGAAATCGGATCTCTCAGGATCAAACGGCGTTTACCTCGAACGGTGCCGCCGAATTCGACTAGCCCGTCGATCTTGGCAATCTCGGCCGCCTCCTTTGGACGCCGCGCTTCGAATAATTCCGCCACCCGAGGCAGACCACCGGTAATGTCCTTCGTCTTGGCAATCTTCCGCGGTGTCTTAGCCAGCAAGGTACCGGCCTGCACTCGCTTATGTTCGGGAACGACGACGTGCGCCCCAGCCGGTATCGAGTAGCTGGCAACAACCTCTTCTTTGTCGTCGATAATAACGATTTGCGGATGCAGATCCTCTTTATGCTCGATCACGACAGTGCCCATGACGCCGGTTGCCTCGTCGATCTCCCGCTTCACCGTGACGCCAGGAATCATATCCCGGAATTCCACGCGACCGGTCCTCTCGGTCAAGATGGGCACGTTGTACGGGTCCCATTGAACGAACGTATCGCCTTTCTTCACTGGTGCACCGTCAGCGACGGAAATAACCGAACCGATCACGACGTTGTAGCGTTCGAATTCCCGTCCGTCCTTGGCATGCACCGAAACCGAACCGTTCTTATTCAGAACGATGAAGTTACCGTCTACAGACTGGACAACCCGGAGATCGTTAAAATGAACGTTTCCATCGTTTTTCGCTTTGATGATCGGCTGCTTAAACAGCTGAGTAGCGGTTCCGCCGATATGGAATGTACGCATTGTGAGCTGCGTCCCCGGTTCCCCGATGCTCTGAGCGGCAATAATCCCGACCGCTTCGCCGAGTTTCACCATCCGCCCGGTCGCGAGATTCCGTCCGTAACACTGGGCACAAACTCCGCGCTTTGATTCGCAGGTCAGGACCGATCGAATCTTGAGCTGCTCAACGCCAATTTTCATCAGCGCGTTCGCCTGTCCTTCTTCGATCAACTGGTTCGCTTTGATAATCGTTTCTTTGGTCACCGGATTGCCGATGGTCTCGCAACTGACGCGGCCAACGATACGGGTCGCCAGATCGACCACTTCATCGTCTCCTTCGTAAATCGGGCGCACCAGAATTCCATTCGCCGTGCCGCAATCCGGCTCAACGATAATGACGTCCTGTGCTGCATCGACCAGTTTCCGAGTTAGATATCCGGAATCGGCCGTCTTCAACGCCGTATCGGCAAGACCTTTACGCGCGCCGTGCGTCGAGATGAAATACTCCAGCACCGAAAGACCCTCACGGAAATTCGAGGTGATCGGGCGCTCGATGATTTCACCAGAGGGCTTAGCCATCAAACCGCGCATACCGGCCAATTGCTTGATTTGTTGACGATTGCCTCGGGCGCCGGAATCCTGCATCAAAAACACCGGATTCAATTCCCGGCGTCCCTCGTTATGTTCCAGGGTCCGGAACATCACATTCGAGATTTCTTCCCCCGCGTGAGTCCAAATATCGATGATCTTGTTGTATCGTTCGCCGTCCGTAATAATACCGCTGCGATATTGCTTTTCGACCAATGAGATCTGCTTGTAAGCCTTATCGAGCTCGATCTTTTTCTCGTCGGGGATAATCATATCGGTGATCCCGATTGAAACTCCGGCGCGGGTTGCCCAGCTAAATCCGAGTTCCTTTAGACGATCCAACGTCTCAACAGTCTTCTGTTGCCCCGACACCTGGTAGGTACGCCAGATGATGTCGCTCAACTGCTTCTTCCCGGCGACCTTGTTGTAAAAGCCAAGACCTTCAGGCCAGATCCCATTAAAGATCACCCGGCCTGCGGTCGTCTCAATAATCTTGACGTCCGGATTTCCGTAAATCGTCTTTTTGCCGAGATTCGGATTCTTGAACCGAATTTTTTCGTGTATTTTGACGGCCTTTTCAGCCAGCGCGAATTCGATTTCCGGGAGTTCCGAGAACAACCGAAGACGTTCGCCGAGCTGTGCAGTCTTCCGGGGGTTCTGCGTCAAGTAGTAGCAACCCAGGACAATATCCTGAGATGGGGTCGTGATCGGTTTGCCGCTGGATGGTGAAAAGATGTTGTTGGGTGCCAGCATCAAAAGGCGAGCCTCCATCTGCGCTTCCACCGAGAGCGGAACGTGAACCGCCATCTGGTCCCCGTCGAAGTCGGCATTGTACGCCGTACAAACCAACGGATGAATGCGGATAGCCTCACCCTCGATCAACATCGGTTCGAACGCCTGAATCGACAACCGGTGAAGCGTTGGAGCCCGGTTCAAAAGAACCGGATGGCCTTTGGTGACCTCTTCCAGGATATCCCAAACCTCCGGGGTCTGACGCTCAATCATCTTTTTAGCGCTGCGGACCGTGTGCACGTATCCGAGCTCCTTGAGTCGCCGAATGATGAACGGCTCAAACAAGACCAGCGCCATCTTTTTCGGCAAACCACACTGGTGCAGTTTCAGCTCCGGTCCGATCACGATTACCGAGCGGCCGGAGTAATCAACTCGCTTCCCGAGCAGATTCTGGCGGAACCGCCCACCCTTGCCCTTGAGCATGTCGCTCAAGGACTTCAGCGGACGATTTCCGGCGCCTGTGACCGCGCGGCCATGCCGGCCGTTATCGAAGAGGGCGTCGACCGCTTCCTGCAGCATGCGCTTTTCGTTTCGGATAATGACGTCTGGAGTCTTCAGTTGCAGAAGATTCTTCAGGCGATTGTTCCGGTTAATCACGCGGCGATAGAGATCGTTGAGATCGGAAGTCGCAAACCGGCCGCCCTCCAGCGGAACGAGCGGGCGCAGGTCGGGCGGAATCACGGGCAACACATCCAGAATCATCCATTCCGGACGGGAATGAGAATTCATGAACCCTTGAACAAGTTTCAATCGCTTCGCGAGCTTTTTGCGGATCTGCTTGCTCTTGGTGTTGTTCATCGACTCCTCGAGTTCGGCATTCAGCGTCCGGAGCTCGATTTGAGAGAGCAGCATTTTGATCGCTTCAGCGCCCATTCCGGCGACAAACGTGTCGCCGTACTGTTCCTGTGCCTCCCTGTACTCCTGTTCATTGAGCAATTGGGTCTTCTGCAGTTGGGTCTGGCCAGGATCGATGACGATGTAATCCTCGTAATAAATAACTCGCTCCAGTTGCCGGGAGCTCATATCCAGCATCAGTCCGATACGGGACGGCATGCATTTGTAGAACCAGATATGCGACACCGGAACCGCGAGTTCGATGTGGCCCATGCGCTCGCGCCGCACGCGCGACAAGGTCACTTCCACACCGCACCGGTCACAGATGACACCCTTGTGCTTGATTCGTTTGTATTTGCCGCACGAGCACTCCCAGTCGCGCGTGGGGCCAAAAATTCGTTCGCAGAAAAGTCCGCCTTTTTCCGGTTTAAACGTCCTGTAATTGATCGTTTCCGGATTTTTTACCTCGCCCTTGCTCCAGGAGCGGATCGCGTCAGGCGAAGCGACGCTGATTGCCACTTGGTCAAAGCCTACGGAGCGCTCCTCACCAAAAATCTCGCGAAGATTTGTTTCGTTCATAGTTTCCACGGATAAGTGGTTGACTGACTAAAAATAGAAATCTGCTGTAATCGAGTCTGGGGACATGGCGGCAGGGCGGTCAACCGACCTGCCATTCTCGATCCTCGTTGGTTCATCCAGCTGCGGGAGCTGCATCAAGGGCGGAATCGCCAAATACCTGGGTACGCCCCCCGACTTTGACATCCAGTCCCAAGCTTTGCATTTCCTTGATTAAAACGTTGAATGATTCGGGCGTGCCCGCCTCCAACGAATTGTCGCCTTTCACAATCGACTCATAAATTCGGGTTCGCCCCTGGACGTCGTCTGACTTGACCGTCAACAGTTCCTGGAGTGTATAAGCCGCTCCGTAAGCCTCCAGCGCCCAAACCTCCATTTCACCAAATCGCTGGCCGCCGTACTGGGCTTTGCCACCGAGAGGCTGTTGCGTTACCAGCGAGTAAGGCCCAACCGCACGCGCGTGGATCTTGTCAGCCACCAGATGGCCGAGCTTCAGCATGTAAATATATCCGACCACGACATTTTGATCGAACGCATCGCCTGTCCGGCCATCGTACAACGTCGATTTTCCCGTCTCGGTGACCCAGGTGAATCCGTCTACTTTCTTCGCCTCTGTCAGGTACTTTCGGATCTCGGGTTCGTCAATTCCGTCGAAGACCGGAGTCGCAACCTTGAACCCAAGTGCTTTCGCGGCCACTCCGAGGTGAGTTTCAAGCACTTGACCAACGTTCATTCGGCTGGGCACACCCAACGGATTCAAAACGATTTCGACCGGAGTGCCATCGTGCAGAAATGGCATGTCTTCCTCTGGAACGATCTTCGCAACGACCCCTTTGTTCCCGTGTCGGCCGGCCATCTTGTCGCCAACGCTCAGCTTCCGTTTGCTGGCGATATAAACTTTAACTTGTTTGATGATGCCCGGATCGATGTCGTCGCCACTTTCGATTCGATCGAGCGAGCGTTCCTTCTCAAGATCCAACTCGGCAAACTTATGCTCGAACGAACTGATGATCTCACGAATCTTATTTCGAATCGGGCTCGGATCGATATCGACGTGATCGTAAACGCCCGCCAGCTTGCGCAAAAGGGTTTTGGTGATCTTCCGGTTTGCCGGAATAATGATCTCGCCGGTCTCGGCGTTGACCACATCGAGCGGGATTTTTTCACCCAGAAGAATGTTCGAAAGGGCTTCGGTCAGCTCCTCGTGTAATTCGTCTTTCTTCTTCTTGTAATCTTCGCTGATCTGTTTGGCCTGCCGTTTGGTTTCGGCAGGAGTCAGTTTCTGCTTGGCGACCTCCTTGCGGGAGGAAACCTTCACGTCCATGACGATGCCATAGGTCCCGGAGGGAACCGTGAGTGAAGTATCCTTCACGTCGGCTGCTTTCTCTCCGAATATCGCTCGCAGCAATCGTTCTTCCGGCGCAAGCTCGGTTTCACTTTTCGGCGTGATTTTGCCAACCAGAATATCGCCCGGCTTCACTTCCGCGCCGACACGAATCACCCCGTCTGGTCCCAGATTCCTGAGAGCTTCCTCGCTGACATTTGGGATATCCCGAGTGATTTCTTCCGGACCGAGCTTGGTGTCCCGGGCACCAATCTCGAACTCATCGATGTGGATCGAGGTGTAGGTGTCTTCTTTGACGACCTTTTCCGAGATCAGGATAGCGTCTTCGAAATTGTAACCGTTCCAGGGCATGAACGCCACCAGCACGTTGCGGCCAAGCGCCAACTCGCCCGCGTCAGTGTTTGGCCCGTCCGCAATGACCTGCCCGGCCGCGATCCGTTGACCCTTGCGCACGATCGGCTTCTGGTTGATGCAGGTCCCGGCGTTTGAACGCATGAACTTCCGCAGCTCGTAGACGTGCAACCCTTCATCCGGTCTGCTGACCAACTTTTTCTTCGGTTCCGGTGATTTCCCGTCTTTGGTGATGACAATCTGTTCAGCCGTGACAGACGAAACAACGCCTTCCGCTTCAGCCACGATGACCGC
>Ga0210396_10000810_pt1 | contig 36530 bp, 38 predicted proteins | sample IncBWH17OmetaG_FD_155466 | JGI IMG/M metagenome (GOLD analysis project Ga0210396, IMG submission 155466) | Forest soil microbial communities from Barre Woods Harvard Forest LTER site, Petersham, Massachusetts, United States - Inc-BW-H-17-O ...
CGTCTCAGACGGCGCGCTGAAACGCGTGGTTATGGCCGCAGACACGCTGGCGCGATATCGCAATTGATAACTAGGGATTATCGACGGTGCCCATCAGTCGCGAGGAGCTCCTGCGGTCACTCGACGAACAGCGAACACAACTGGCGGAGTCGATCGTGTTGACGCCCGTCGACAGCCTGCCGTTTATCCTCACCGATCGTCACCGCACGGGATTCCTGCACGGCCTGTACCTCAGCGACAAGGTCCGCGATAAGGACGCGCAGCAGGCGGCCGTCATCCAGTTCGGTGGTCGGGAGCGAGCGGCGCGTGATCTAGACGCGATTCACAAGTTGCTCGCCACGCGTCTCGGTGCGGCCGCTGGTTCCATGCGCCTCCTGGCCGGCCTGCACGCACAGGCAGCGACATTCATGAGCCTCGCGGCGATAGGCGATTCCGTGCTGCTGTTGAGCGAGGAGGGCGGCGGACACTTCAGCACCGCTGCGATTCTGCAACGTCTCGGGTTGCGCGTCCTCAACCTTCCGCTTGATCGCGAGCGCCTTCGCGTCGATCCGGACGCTGCACGCGCGATGCTCGCGGACGAGCGACCCGACTTCGTGTTCGTCGACCGCAGTGAGGGTCTGCGCTACGAGGATTTCCGTTGGCTCGCCGAGGTCGAGGGCCCAGTAAAGGTCTTCGATGCCTCGCACTATGTTGCGCAGATCATGACCGGAGCGTACGAGAACCCTCTCGACTGGGGTTTCGACCTCATGCTGTTCACCCTACATAAGAGTTTCCCGGGCCCACAGAAGGCGGCGATCGTAACCCGGGAGCTCGGCCCTGCATGGGATCGCATGCTGGCAGGGCTATCACTGTTGGTCTCCAGCTCACACGCAGAGAGCAGCTACCTCGCGGGTCTGGCCCTGCTACGAGACGACTGGCTTAATCGCTATGTCGAACGACTCGTCCCAACGGCGCTCCTGCTTGAGCAGGAACTACGCTCGCGTGGCGTCCCGGTCGTGCCTCGTACAGCTCAAGGTGAGGCTAGCTGGCCGGCGTCACACCACATCTGGATCCGTTACGGGGCGCCGAACGTGGCGTTCGCGGCGTTTCAGTCGCTTGCAGCCGTCAACATCCACGTCAACTACCGCAAGCTGCCCTACAATTTGGAATGGGGGCTCCGGCTCGGGACATCGCATGCCGTCAGCTCGGGGCTTACGGCCGAGCATGTGGGCGAGCTCGCGGACGTCATCGCCGAGACGTTGGTCGGAGCGGAGACGGAGGGAATGCGCCAGCGCGTCGCCGCGCTCGCTCGGGAGATGGCGCGCGACGCCATCGTCGCGTTGGAACCCGAAGGGTGACGCGTTACCGAGTGCTCCGCTCGATCGACTACGAACCCGCCGACGAACCGTCGCTGTATCGGCGATGGGAGCGCAATGAGACTGCAACGATGACCGCGCCCATCGCGGTACGCAGCGCCGCCTATCGCGAGTTTCTTGCCGACACGCTGGAACCATATCGCTGTCCCGGAGACACACTTCTGAGCGTGGGCGCTGGCAACGGGTTCGTCGAGGTGGAGTTGCAGAACCGTAGCTGGGATGTGACGGCGACCGATCGGGCCGACGATGCTGTCGCGCATTGCCGAGAAAAGGGGCTTCGGGGCGCGCGGTTGGAGCTCCTCGAGGATCAGCCCATCGGCCAGTTCGACGCCATCTACTGCGATGGCGTTCTCGGACATCTGTGGCAGGAGGACTCGGCGACGTCGACTGCGTGGCTGGCGCTGGCGGCCCTCGCTGCTCGAGGCGCGGTATGCCTGGCGAGCAACGATTTGGCCGATGACGACCATGCGCCTACGCTGAGAGTCCGCTCAGCCGCCACTGCGGAGTTCTACCGTCCCCCCGCCGGCTGGTTTGCGCGGGATGCCATTGCTACCGGCCATTGGGCGCTAGAGACGGAACACATCTACCCGTACGATCGGGAGGGTGAGCGGCGGCGGCGCGAGCTCGTCGTAATGCGACTATTGATGGACGATCGGGTAGTAGCGGAAAGCCGCAAGGAGTCCCATGATCCGGACCGTACCCGAGTTCGCGAGATGTCTTAGAAGCTCCGCTCCGAAGCCATATCGCCGGGCGGACATCCGCTCTGCGAGCGCCAGCGCCGCAGTGGGGTCGAACGGCTGCCGCCGCCTCAATGCTTCCAGCAGCATGCCGAAAAGCTCGGCGCGATACAGGCCATACTCGTTCTCGACGGCGGTGTCGTACAGTACGGCGCGCTCAAGCCGACGCGCCGCCTGGTCGAGTTCGGCGTCGCCGTCCAAGATGCGCGCGGCGGAGTCCGGTGCGACCAACCCGGCGAAGTGCCGCAGGATGTGCCAGCGCATGTAGTACAGCTGGGGGTAGCTACGGATGTCGACGAATCCGGTGTCCTCGACAAAGCGTTCGTACGTGTGCAGGTCCGCGCTCAGCGCATCGAGATCTGCGCCCGTCTGGATCATCCGTACGTTGAGCACGTCGGCTTGGAGATAGCTGGCCTCACGATCTCCGTACTGCCAGAACTCGTCCCGCGCCCGTCGGTACAACCGTTCCGCGGCAACGGCAAGCGCGTCCTCAGATTCGGCGTCTTGCATACTGATCTGGGCAAGTGCCGTGTGTCCCGGCGCGACGGGCTCACCGAATAGCGCTCGCCGCGGAAGCAGCACGTGCGCGACCAGGTGCGCCTCTCCATACAGGACATGCAACGCCTCGAAAGTCGGCAGGTGCCTACTGATGACGTCGTCGAGATTCTGTCGGGGCGGCGATGTGAGCGCCTCCACCGGCCACCCGCCGGTGAGGTAGTGGTGGCGCAGCGAGTCGAAATGCATGCGTGCCATCGCGTAGATAGTCCAGTAGTCGTCATGATCGACCGGGAGTCCGGCCACCTCGGTAGCGAGCTCAAGCAGGCGCTCCGGCGCGAACCGTCCGCGATGTGCCGCCATATGCAGATCCCAGTACTCGCCGATCAGCGCGACCTCGGGATCCTCAGACGCGCGCAGCACAGCGGCGTCCTGCAGTGACCGCTCGTCGTGGCCTGCCTCGATGCGCTGGGCGGTCAGCATCGCGGCGAGGCGGTCGGCTCCGTGTGCCGGCCAAGCGTCGCCGATCAGCGCCCGGGAGGCCGCGAAGTCTCCAACGCGGTCGAGCAAGATCGCCAGCTGTAGACGCGACGTCTCGTCGAGCCGGTAGCGTGCCGCGGCCCGGCGCAGGCACCCTGCCATCCGTGCGTAGGCGCCGCACGCCATGGCGGCGTCAAACATCTCGGCGAGTACATCTTGCGCGTTCGTCTCGGCGGCGACCAGCCAGGCACCGAGCGCCTCGCGCCGCTCACGCAGTGCCACCAATCGCTGCGCACCAACACCTCCAAACGCCTCATCGAAAGGAGATAGACCGGTGAGCCTGTCGATGCACAGCTCAGCTATCGCCTCATGGAACACGAACCGGACACCGCCGACGTTGAGCTTTGCGACCAAGCCCACACGGTGCAAACGCTGCAGGTCACTCAGCGCCGTCGCGGTGGCCCGCCGCGAAGACTGGGTCGCTGCCCGGGATGACAGCGCGCGCAGCTCGGCGCGCCGGAACGCACCACGGTGCACGGTCATCGCGGTCACGGTCCCTAGGGCGCGGAGCAGGTCGTCGTGTCCGCTGGGCACTGCGCCGACGAGCAGGCCAAGGAGGTTGCGCACGTCATCAGGTACGCTCGCGTTGCGCACAATCACCTGCGCGAAGTGCAGCTGTGCCGCGGTCGCGACAGGCTCGCTGTTGAGCTGGCGCAGTTGCGAAGCGGCCGTCTCATCCAGTGCGGCCACGCGACGCACTACCTCCTCCGCCAATGGTCCCGTGAGCGAGACATGGTGCTTGGCACTCTTTGCCTCAGACAGGATCCGAACGTCGGCGCCTGGGCTGAGATTCCACGCGTCTCCGGGCCGGGCGAGGAATACCACGAGCCGCTCATGTGCGCGACCTGGGCGATCGAGCAGCCGCTCGGTGATGATGCGCAGGATGTCCGCGCGCACGAGCTGGAAGTTGTCGACCAGCACGACGACACCATCGTTGCGTGGAGAACCGAGACAGCGCAACAGCTCGTCCTGAACCTGATCTGCGTCAGCGAAGTCGTACAAATAGCAGTGACTCCCGAGCTCGAAGCGACGCAGGTCGCGTATCAGCGTCTGGACCAGCAACAGCGCCGTTCGGGTCTTGCCACTCCCGCTTGTGCCCTCGACAAACCAGAACTGACCATGCGCATCGGCGTCGCACGCATCTGCCAAGGCAGTGACAGCCGCTTGCTGAGCCTCATAACGGAACACCGGAACGCGCAGGGCCTCAGCGGTCAAAAGGCAGGCAAGCCCGTCACGATGAGAACTGCGAAAGTCGTGATCGCATGAGAGCGCGACGTAGCGGCGAGCAAATGCGAAGAGCCGGTCGACCCGTTGCTCGACCGTTTGCAATTGCAATACCACGACGTACACGATTGTCAGCAGACCGGCGCCGACAAGGCCCCCGGCCGAACCCACGCCAGTGAGGGCGTTGAGCGTGGGTGCCGCGACGCCAAACAGCAGCGCCGGGATAACAACGATCTTGGTCAGTGCAAACAGACGGTCCAGGGGCCGGACGACGACAGGCACCCGCCATGCTGAGTTGGCGTCAATCACTTGGTGTCCCAGCCGACGACATAGTCATCTCCATCTGATGCTCGCCGTGGTCGCGAGCACCCAACATCCTGACTGTTGCTAGGGTCGCGAACGTGTCACCGCAATACGAAAGCACCTCTGCGATGCTGCAGCACACGTTCGCCAACATGCTGACGTGCGGCAATCTGGCGGCTGGGGTAGCAGCGACGCTCATGCAGCGCGACGGACGGGGCGTGCGGCGGTCGACTCTGATCCTCCTCGGAGCCACGTGCGACTCGTTTGACGGAACGTTCGCGCGGCGCGCGGGCCACGCCACCGTGCCAGGTGCCCGAGCCGATGGGTTCGCCGACGTCATAACGTGCGGGGTTGCGCCAACTGTGCTCTTGTCCCGCCTAGCCGAGGGCGCCGACAGTCGACTGGTCCGTCTCGCCCCCCATCTATATATGGCTGGGATTGCATACAGGGTGGTCAAGAACGGATTCCCGGCGCGGACCAGCCATATCAACGAGGGGCTACCGGTGACCGGCGCTGGGATCGCCATCGCCGTTGGCGCACAGCTCCGCCTGCCGCCTCGCGCCGTTGGCTATCTGACTGTTGCGGCTGTCGCGGCGATGTTGAGCCGCGTACGCGTCCCCTCCGGCGAGGCACTAGTTCGGCCGCAGCATGTACGCGCCAACGGCTACCGCGTCTAGTCGCCACCCGCCTCCGGCAAGGGATCCGATTCGGCACCGATAATCCCTAGTTATCGCTCGGGTGGATCACGAGCCCGAACTGTACGCGATCGCGGAATTCCGCGCCGTGTTCCGGTGCTTGCCGGGTCTCGGCAGCTTGGTTCAAGGCCGAGGGGGCAGCAAAGCTGCTCATGCGCACGGACGGGCCGGCGTGAGGCCAGGTTTGGCCAAGAGAGCGGGGGCGCTCTTCCGGGCCTGCGTGTCGATCCGTCTCTGCTCGGCTGTGCGTACGTTGAAGAGTAGGCCCGTGATGATTGGTTGCGCGTTCTCGGCGCGACTGGGACGCCAGGCTGGGCGATGGGACTCAGCATTTCTACATCCGCCGTGAGCGGTAGCTTCATTGGAACTGCTCCATGTTTTCGGCTAGGAACGATATGCGGACAGCCTCCGGGCAGCCGAGTCCCGTGTGCTCGCGATGCCGACAGCGGTAGCCGAGCAGCTGCCTGCCGACCTTGAGCACATGCGTGCGGCCTTCCGTCTGGGCTGGGCGGTCGCTGAGTTGCGGGGCCGCTACCGACCGGATCTCTTTCTGCACCCAGAGCCCGATGCCCCTAGGGCGTTCAAACGCAACGCGCAGGAGCGGCCGCTGCCACTTGCAGGCGAGCGTAAGAGCCGAGAGATCCGCATCGAGATCTACGAAGCAGCGGTCGGCCTGAGCGGCGCTCTCGCCTTGAACCTCCAGACGAGGCACGCGGGAGGCTCCGTCTCGACACTTGAGCTGGTCAAAGACGCGACGTTGCACATCGAGAATGCGAAAAACGCCGCCGAGCGTAGGAGCGCCTGGCCCTCAGTCGCGCAACGTTTCTATGACTGGGACGCTCAGCTTCAGGACACCTTGGTCGTGGACGCGACGACGGCGGCCGCGTACCAACTCGGTCGGGCGCTTGGCGAGACGCATTGGGCGCTCGAACCGGCGCGTGGTGAGCGCGAAATGGGATCTTGGGTGTTCCTGTTCGGCGAGGAGCGCGAAGCCGTCGTCAAACGGCTTCTAGAACGGCTCTCGCCCTATCTCGGGCCGCTCGTTGTTGCCGGCGTCAAACACTCATATAAGGCATGGTGCAAGCTCGCAGTCGCCCCACAGCGACGGGATGCGGACGGAGTGCGGCGCAAGCTCTACGAACAGGGCGTCGTCTGGCGCGACCTGATCAGGGGAGAACGGCAGCCGCTCGAACTTCCCCGGCCGATCGTGACCGACCCGTGGCGGGAGATTGCTGGCTACCGCAAGGCAGTCAAGGCACTGAAAGGACCGCTGATCGTCGGTGGCGGCTTCGCGCTGCTGCTCATCCTGGGAGGGGCGCTTCTCGCGAGCGGCACAAAGAATCCAGCAGCCCCGGCAGCAGTGAGCATCCTCGGGGGGCTCGGTGTGACGAGCGCGGGGCTGTACGCACGAGCGAAGGCGCAGCTCACCTCGCTTCTGTCGACCCTGCGCCTCGAACTGGACAAGCAGAAGGTGCGGGAAGCCGCGGACTTGTGTCCAAAACAGTCCGAGGCGCACGTGACGAGGGTTGGCGCCCTGTGGGGTTGGCGGCCGCATCTGTGAAGTCGCCGGGCTAGAATTGCTGCCACGAGATCGAGCACATGAGCGGCTTACCCTTCGGCGTCGCGGATACAAGTACGACGCCGGCTTGGAGCACAATGCTCCTTCGGTTGGAACCTAGCTTGGAGCTTCCAACCTAGCTGGAAGTTCTGACCTCGGTCTGATCGTGAAGCGGGCCCGGCGATGACGATGGGCCTCTGCTGGGTGTCACAATGGCCGGCGCGGGTGACGACGGCAAAGAGCACGCTGATCGGGCGCAGCTGGCGCTCAGCTCGAACCCCCGTGTCCTGCAACCTGATTGGGGCACCGAGGGGTGCGAGCCGGCTCTTACACTCCTTGTGCGCCGCCGGCGGGCTCGGCGCAGGCGGTGAGGCGGGCGTACGTCACAGGGTTGCGCCGGGTCGGCGCAGCTACGTTCATCGGAGGCGGGCCTCACGGCCCTTTTGGACCGGCGCTGGCGCGATTGAGAATGCCCCTCCGGATCATGGCCGCCCCAAGGGCGCGATTTCGTCAGCCGGTGGCGCGTTGCGTAGACGGCTGCCGAGTTCCCGCATCACGAGGTCGGCGGCGGTATCGGGGTCATAGCCGGTGGGTGTGTTGGTCACAAGGGCGTTGAGGTCGCGAAGGAACCGTGTGCTGCCCAGCTTGGCGGCGAGGTTGCCGCGCAGCTCGGGGAAGCTGAAGGCGTTTTCGCGCATGTAGTGGTTGAAGCCGGCGACGATCTGGTCGGGGTCGATCTTCAGGACGGTGAGCCCGAGCCAGAGGTCGAAGAGGTCGCGTCCCTTGCTGCGCTGGTAGAGAGCGCGCAGCTTGGTGGCGAGCAGCTCGCTGGTCTCGTAGGTGGGGATGTCGGCCTCGCCGCTCCACCAGGAGGTGTTGACCGTGTGGCGTATGGCCTTCAAGGGACGGTGGGGCTCGGTCTCGGCGATGTTCATCTCGATCTTGATGCGGATGCGCCCGACGCCTTCGGTCGGCTGTGCGTCGAGGTAGACGTGGACCATCTGCCCTGAGCGTTGGCGGCTTGAGACGATGAGCCCGAGGCGTTCGGCGAGATCTCCGAGGGCCTGCGTGTAGGGCTTGATGCCGGTGTGGGTCCTGCGGACGTAGTCGAGATCCTCGGAGTAGCGCAGCGGGGTGGGGAGGTGGAGCTTGTGCAAACAGGTGCCGCCGCGCATCGCGAGCTCGGGGCCGAGCACGTCGTTCCGGGCGATCTCGATCATGAGGCGGGAGAGCAGCAGGTCCTGCTCGATCTGGACGGGGTTCGGCCAGGGAGCCTCCGAGCGCCACGCGATGAGGGCGGGGCGGTCGATCACAGGTCTGCTTCGACGTCGCTGTTGACCTGGAGGTTCCAGCGTGGGTCGATCGGGCCGCGTGCGGGGAGCGCTCGAACGAGGCGTGTCGGGTAGCCGCCGCCGGCGCGTGCGAGCTCGCGTAGCGGCTCGAGGTCAAGATCGTCGCGGTGCTGGTCGAGCAGCCATCCGAGGCGCCTGGCGACCGAGCGAGAACGGATCGCTGCTAGCCGGGCGAGCTGCGGCACGTCCAAGGCGCCGATCTCGACGATCACGGTGGCGACGTTGCTCAGCCCGCCCGCGTCGTCGGGGTGGACGACGAGGTCCACGAGGGTCGTCTCGCGGGTGGCGAGCTGGATTCGCCCGGTGTCCACCTGGCGTTCTTCGGTTGCCATCTCGCCGATGTGCTCGTTGGTGTAGAAGCGAAGACGGACGCGCTCGATGTCGCGGGCGGCGACGTGGCGGTCCACCATCACCTGAAAGACTTGCGGCGCCTGATGTGCCGCTCCATGCATCGCCGCCGCGGTGAGCAGGCCGACGTAGTACGCGCGTCCGAGCGCTTGCATCATCCCGTCGATGAACAGCTCGCCCGGCAGGACGCCCCACGCGCGGTACTCGGCAGGGATCACGACATGGAACCCGCGCGCCGGCGAGAACATCGCACCACGGTTACGAAGGCGCTGCAGGCCGGGATAGACGTGCGCGGTCGGGATACCTGCGAGCCGAGCCGCTTCCTCCGAGGTGACCCAGTAACGCCCCTCGGCGAGCAGCGCGTCGGAAAGATCAGCCATAGACGGCATATCGACTAGTCTAACGTATGCCGTTAGTTAGCCCAAGATACCGGCGAACGGTATTGACGGTCCTCGCCCGCTTCCTCTGGTACAGACGACACGCAAACACTGCCTAGTGTGCTCGTCAAGCGTTTAGGACCAAAGCCCGACTTCCGGTCCTAAACCCCCTCAAAAAGCCCGCAAATAGGCATATCCCGGCGCGACCAAATCGCTCGGCAACTACAGGTAAAAGTCCTCCAAATCGGCCGACTCCCAAAGGCTCTCCACCTCAATTTGCAAGCAGGAGGTCGCCGGTTCGATCCCGGCTGGCTCCACCATCTTGACGAAGGTCGAACCGGCCCAGTCCCTTCGGGGGCTGGGCCTTCGGCGTCTCGGGCTGGTGGGGATCGCATCCTTCGGCTGATTGAGGCGTTGCTGGCCGCTCGAGGCGGAGGCATAACTCCGTGTCGCTCAGAGCTTGGCTCGCCTGAATAGCTCAGATGCCGTCATCTCCAAGGCAGCGGCGATCTTGAGAACCGTATCGACGCTGAGGTTGAACTCGCCGCGCTCGATAGCCCCGTAGTAGGAGCGATCCATACGCGCGTTCCTGGCAAAGCCTTCCTGGGTATAGCCGCGCAGCTCCCGCGCCGAGCGGATGGCTTTGCCGAGCCTTTGGTTTGCAGGTGATTTCTTAGCGGGCATCACTTCATCTCCTCTAGCAGGGCTGCGAGAAGGCTGTAGCCGTGTCGCACAAGTGCCGCGTGTCCGGGAGCCATCAGAACGTGAACCTGCCGTCCCATCCGCGTGTGTTGCGGCGGTCTCGCTGCTTGTGGGGAGGGTTGTCAACGTCGGCTTGGTCGTCGTGCGGCTCTGGCCACTCGCGCAGGCAGTGGATCGCGGATGCCAGCAGTCGCCCGGAGCGGTAGAGGCGCTCGCCTAGCTCGAACCAAGCGGCCGAGTCCGCCTCATGGTCGGCTTCAATCAGGGCGAGGGCTTCGTCCAGTGCGCCGCGCAGGTCGCCCCGGAAGCCGGCGATGCGTTCGCCGGCGGCTGAGCGGGCTTCGCGCCAGTGCCGGTGCTGTGGTGCCTCGGGCAGCGTGATCTCAGCGCGTACGGCATCGAGGCGGTGGCGCCCCTTGGTCGTAAGTCCGCAGAGGTCGCGTGTGTCGCGGCGGGACTGCTCGATCAGGCCAGCGGCTTCGAGCGCCTCGAGTTGTGGGCGCAGCCTGATGGTCGTCCAGCCGTTGTGCGGGAGCCCGAGGTGTTCCTTGATGGTGCTGAGCGACTCGGCGTCGCGACCACGGCTGTCATGGCGGATAGCCCGCTCGATCGCAGCCAACAGCTGGTTGTCCGAGATCGGCGGCTCAGGGGTACGCTCTTTCTTGGGCATGGGAGTGCAAGCTCCTTGTGTCCGGGCCTCGGCGCGGTCATCATCCGCGCCGAGGCCGCTTTGTCAGGGAGCCGGCGAGGCTAGGGCTGCTCGTCCTGATAGGTCAAGGTGTGGGCTCCGCGCCCACGGGCGCGGGCGCTCAGCGCCGGACGGCAGCTGGGGCGCTGATCCCGTCGCTGGCTTCGATCTGCTCGGCGCGGGCGATCAGTTCGGAGGCGCTGAGGTCGAGCCCGGAGGCCAGCCGGCGCAGGCTGGCGTAGCTGGGGTTGCGCTTGCCGGTCTCGACGTTGGAGATCCAGCGCTGATGCAGGTCGGTGTCGTTGGCAACCGTCTCCTGGGTGCGGCCGAGTTCTTCACGACGGGCCTTCACGGCGAGGCCCAGGGCAAGTTGGAAGGCCGGGGAGGCGGACATGCCGCCAGCCTGTCCATCGTGCGTTCACAGGACAATGACATCCCGGTAGATCTTTCCTTGACATTGCGGTAGAGTCGCGCTCGATGACATTCCAGTAGAGGGACTTTGCAGGCGCGGCGGCGATCCCCACTGTCGCCGCGCCTGCATGGCTCCCCGACCGAAAGGGACGAACGTTGATGCTCGCAGGCCGGGACACGAACGACACGGGCGGACATCAGTCAAGGATCTGTACCCTCCGCGCGATGCACCGATCACAGCCGTGCATAGCGGGATTGCGGCGGCGTGCGCTCAGACGTGTCGCGTCGACTAGTGGGCTCTTCGTCGGGCTATGCCTCATTGCCTTCCCGGCTCCCGCTGGCGCTTCCGTGGTGGTGCCGACCGAAGGACCGCCGCTCTCGACGCCCGAACTGGCTGTGTCGACCCCTGGTGGTGAACTACGCGGGATCGGCTCTGATGGTGGCGAAGGCGTGTGGTTTGCGGAAGACACGGACATCCACGAAGACGCAAATATGGTGCACTACAGTCCGGCACAGGTCGGCTTGACGACGGTCCCCCTCACGCTTGCGTCTCCTTTCAATGAGGTCATCCAGGGGATCGCGCCTGGGCCAAAAGGAACTGAGTGGTTTGCGCGCTTCTACGACAACGAGATATCTCACATCACTGCACGCGGCAAGCTCGTCACCAAGAAACTTCCTACATCGAGCGAACCGCAGGACGTAGCGGTCAACCAGCAGGGAGCGGTTTGGTTCACAGAGCGAGGACACGGCTGCGCGCTGGGTCGGCTGTGGCCAAAGGGCAAGCTCACTACCTATTCGCCGTTCGGCGCGGACTGTTATGACCTCACGATCGGCCCCGACGAAACCGTGTGGGTGGCTGATTACGCCAGTAATCAGGTGGTAGAGGTGTCGGGAACCACCGGCGAAGTCATCGCCCGTTACAACCTGCGACTGCCGGTTGGCATCGCAACATTGGGCGAAGATATCTATGTAACCGAGGACGAACCTGGAGTAGTAGCCAAGATCGCTCCTTCGGGAGAAGTCACGGAATATCTACTCCCTGCAGGCCGCAAACTTGAGTGGATGACGGCAGGACCAGACGACGCGGTTTGGTTCGACGAGACCATCGGAGCCGGCGTACCTGCCATCGGCCGGCTCACACCAAGTGGCGAACTACGCGAAGTTCCCGTCGCAGGCGGTGGAGGTGGAGAGATCGCCGCTACGAACGACGCGATCTACTTCACCGACGGAAACGGTCTAGAAGCAGGCATCATGCGGATACCGGCAAGCAGCTCCGGCGGCGGAAGTGGAGGCAGCGGCGCGCCGACAGTAGGCACGCCAGCTTGGTGGAACGGTGAATGCGACTCTGGCGGATACCCTGGCGCCCATCGTCTCGGGGCAGTTTGGCACGGGTTGGTCGCATGCGGCCCTCGACCAATCGCCGAAGGAGCCTCCGACCGTACGGTCCACTTCTACCCCGGGGCGTGGGGAGAGTACGAGTGGGAGTGCGTTGAACTATCGATGCGTTGGATGTATGAGGCGTATGGAGTTCACCCATATCCAGCCAATGGTGACGAAATTGCTGACAACTACTCTAGCAGTGACGGGGGCGGCCTCACTAGGCTGGCGAATGGTGTACCCGGCGCATCGCCCCAACCCGGCGATGTGCTTGAGTTCGCGGGACGTTCCAACCACACCGCCGTTGTAACCTCATCTTCGATCGATAAGGCGGGCAACGGCTCCATCGAAGTCATTGAGCAGAATGAGACCGCCGACGGCTGGGGTACGTATGCGGTACACAGTTGGGATGTTAAAGGCGTCACCGACTGGCTGCACAAGCCGTAGCACGCGATTTACACGCAACACAGCTTGCCATCACGCGTACACGGTGAGATACTCAATGCTATTGAGTAACAGTCTGAGGAACGATGGCGGGACGTTGGACAGTTCGAGGCGAGGACGGCGTAGCCCTCATACTAGAGTTGATTCTCGCATCACTTCTGCTGGGGGCGGTGGCGATCGGGGCGGTTCGGCTGGCGCAGGCACACGATCATCCGCCGCCGGCGTCTATAGGCACGGGCTCTGCGCGTGCCACATCTCCCAACCCAACGCATACCGTCGCTAGTAACTCGTATGCAGGATGGCAGCGCTACCGGTCGCCACAAGAGTCAAGCCTGTCGTTCTTGTATCCGCCGGCGTGGCGGGCGACGGCGATTGGTTCGGCTGACCCAGCCGGTGACGGCCTGCAACTCACAAGCCCAAATGGAACCGAGGTCTGGTGGCAATCGAGTATATCCGGCCTCGGGGGAGTATGTCCACCCAATACGACGACGATCGTCACGTCCGTCGATCCGCTTCAGAACGCACCTAGTTATTTTGTTCTAGGTATGATCGAAGCTGGCTCCACTCACTACGGCGTGATCGCCGGCCCTGCGCCGACTGTTGGAACCAATCTCGGATGCCCCTTCTATACGACCTTTCCGAGCAAATTTGACCCAAATCGGAAAATGGCGTTTGAGTCCAATGGGATGGTGGTGCCTTCTGACACTTCTACCGTCAGGCTCATATTGCAGTCCTTCACATACTGAGCGGCGGCATTGCAACTACGAACCGGCCATCTCAACTCACGACTTCATGCCCCACCAACACGTACAGCGCCAGCCCGACTGAGTAACGGTCGGGGAAGTACAACAACTCGTCCTTATCAACCATCTTCCATTGCGCCACGGCTGCCGTCTCCATCTGCGGGGCTTTGACCTGCACCGAGATCGCGACCGCCTCGCCCGGCTCTGTGTTGGGTATTGGCGTAAGCCGCGCTGAGGTCAGCGTCCACGGTCCGGTCGCCGGCCCGATCCGCCGCAGCCTGCGCCCACGCCACGGGACGCTGCCGCTGTTGCGGATCGTCCAGGTCTTGGTGAAGACGGCACCGCATGGCACGGTTGAGCCGTCGGGTGGCGTCTCCGAGACGAACGCTGCCGCGTCTCCCTCCAGCGGATAGCGGGCTTGGCGCGCAACCAGGAGCGGACTGAGCTTGCGCCGTTCCCGGTCGTTCTCGCGGGCGATGTCAACGAGACTGGCGAGTAGGTCGGTGGCGCCGAAACGCTGGCCGTAGTAGCGGATGACGCGCTCGGGGGCGGGCTGTTTGCCGCGCTCGATGCGTGAGATGAAGCCCTGGTCGATTTCGAGGTCGGCTGCAATCGCGGCTTGGGTGACACCGGCTTGCTGGCGCAGGCCGTGCAGCATCGCTCCGACGTGTTGGTCGGGGCGGTCGCCGACCGGCTGGTCCCATCCTGCTTTGCGTCCTGGGCTCATGACAGTTGGTCAAGAAAGCAGACCGGCTCGATCCTCGTCGCGTCGCCATCACCGGCGGCGTCGACATCCAACCATAGGAGGATCGATGAGTAGTTCGCTCGTACCGACCGGGGGTCTGCTGCCCTCGACGCTGGATCGGCAGGTTTCGCGGGCGCTGGCCCGGATCGACGGGGCGGCCCTCGTTGCCAGCCATCAGGATCAGGTCCGGCTGGACCGGGTGGCGACCACCACCGAACGCGGGATGGTGCGGGCCGCCCAGCTGGGCGCGCTCGAGAGTGTCCTGACACAAGGTGCTCCGCAGTCGGCCGGGTACATCCATGCGGTCGCCTGCGCCGGCGCTATTGGGATCGCAGCCGTGGTCTATGAGGCTGGGAGGGGTTCGTGATCGCGCTCCTGCTTGTCCTCGGCGTGTTGATGCTGGTCGTGACGTACTGGCCCCTAGTGGTGGCGGGGCTGGTGCTCTATGGCGTGTGGCGGTGGGGTGTTGCGCCCTGGCAGGAGGCACGAGCCAGACAGGTCCGCGAGCGGCTGCGCCACGCCCAAGCACGCCAAGAAATCGATGACATCGCCTTTGCGACGGTGCGGGCGATGTACGAAGCCGCCACCCCCGGCGACATCATCGAGGGAACGACGGTCGAGGTCGAGCGCGGGTGACGGCGCACGAACAGCTACGGCGTGTCTGCGACTGGAACTGTGAACTTGTCCGCGCGAACAGCCATCTCCGTGAGGAGCTGGTTCAGGTGAGGCAAGAGCGGGATGAACTCAGCGACACGAACGTCAAGCTCCAGGTTGAGCGGGACGCCGCCGACCAGCTGTTGGGTGCCGCGATTGACGAAGCGCTGAGAGCGAGGCACGTATGAACAAGCTAATCCACGTCGGCCTGCTCTTGCTTGTGGGGCTGGTGGTGCTGGCTGCCGCCAGTCCAGCGCTCATCCGTTTGGCGGGAGCGCTGGTCGGGCCGGTTGTGGCCGGCGGGGTTGTTGCGGCGCTGCTGCGCTGTGTGTGGTGGCTGACCGGGCCGAGGTAGTGCAAATGTCGTGGCTCAAAGCACAGCCGGATTCACTTCCTGTCACACAAAGAAAGTCCTTGACTCACCTAAATCGTTTGATCAATACTCAGGAGGTTCGCTTGGGCGAACAAAATACGAACATCACTAATTACGGAGGTGACAAATGTAATACCAACTCACACGAAAGGAGGAATTATCTATGGCGAAATCTAGCCGTATCAAAGTAACAGGGGTCAGGCGGGCGGAGGGCGACGACGTGGAGATGCTGTCGTTGGTGCTGTGGCTTCAAGCCAAAAGAATCTTGAAGGAGCGGCGGGCAAGTGAGCGGGCCGCGAAGGCCAAGGCCAAGCGCCGGGAGGCTGACAGTGAACGCTGATCTGCTTGCGGTTGGCGCCGGCGTGTCCGGCTCGGCCATGCTGGCGGGGATTGCGGTTCACGAGCATGTTCGGGCCGAGAGCATGCGGGCCAGCCGGGTTCGGCTCTCGACTCGCTATCCGGTTGGCCTGGAGGCTACACAGGTAGCGGCCGCGTGGAACGGTTTGGCCGGTGTGCCGTACACGAGCGAGCTGGTCGCCGAGGTCATTGCGACCGAGGGCAGCATTACGCATAGCCTGCTCGTGCCGCAGGCGGTGCGTGAATCGGTGCGCTCAGCGCTGACTGGGGCGGTCCCGTCGGTGCGCCTCTCCGCTGCGGATACCGGCCCGGCTCAGTCAGCGACGCTGACGCTGAGGCTGTTTGTCCAAACGCCGAGCTTCCTGCTCACGAGTGAGGCCGCGAATGTGTCGCGCTCGCTGCTCTCAGGTTTGGCTAATTTGCGCCCTGACGAGGTTGTCGCTCTGCGGTGGGCGCTGGCGCCGGGGAGCCCGAGCCATCGGCAGGAGCCAGCAGAGCCGACGCCGCGTCAACGTGAGATCGCGAAGAGCTGGGCGGCTAAGACGGCGACCCCCGGTTTCCGTGTGAGTGGCCTTGTCTCAATTCGGGCTGTGACGAGGAGTCGCGCCCGTGAGCTGGCCTCGCACATCGAGAGCGTGCTACGCAGCCGCCGGGGCTTGGCGGGCGGCATCCGCGTCACCTATGAGCGTGGCAGCCGGACGTTGGCCTCGCTCCCCGTGGTACGCCGGTCGTCGGGCTGGCTCAGCGTTGCAGAAATTGTGCCGTTGCTCGGCCTGCCCTTGGGTGAGCCGGTGCCGGGGGTGGAGGTCGGCGCCTCACGGGAGCTGCTGGTGCCGCGCCATGCCCCACGCGCAGGCCGGCGGCTGTTCGTCGGCCGGGACTCGAATGGTGAGCGTCCGGTGGCGCTCTCGCCGGAGGCTGCGAGAGTCCACATGGCCGTGGTTGCGCCGACGGGTGGCGGGAAGTCAACGCTCCTGCTGCATAGCATCCTGGCGGATATTGCTGGCGGCTACGGCGGGGTTCTGCTCGACCCGAAGAACCAGCTTGTAAGTGACCTGCTCGACCGTGTCCCGGCTGAGCACACCGACCGCATCGTCGTCCTTGACCCCTCGGCCCCCGGTGCGGTGCCGGGCCTGGACCTGCTCGGCAGCGGTGACCCGGATACCCGCACGGAGGTCGTGCTGTCAGCGCTCAAGGGCATTTACAAGGACGCCTGGGGTGTGCGGATCGACGGCTACCTGCGGATGGGTCTGCGGGCGCTGGCGGAGCTGCCGGACCCGGTGCTCTCGGACTGGACGCGGCTCTACACCGACCCAGAGCTTCGCCGCCAAGCGGTCGGGCGGTTGCGTGACCCCATCCTCGCGGCTCAGTGGCGTACCTATGAGGAGTCGCTGTCGAGCGCTGAGCAGTTTCAGCATGTCGCGCCGGCTCTCTCCAGAATTACGAGCCTTCTGGCGCGCCCGGCGCTGAGGAACATCATCAACCAGCCGCAGCCGAAGCTGTCGATTTCCCGGCTGCTGGCAGAGCGCAAGTGGCTGGTGGTCGCGCTCAGCCCGTCTGCTCTGGGGGAGAGCGCCAACGATCTTCTCTCGGCCCTGGTCGGCTATCTGCTGTGGACGGCCGTGGAGTCCCGCGTCAACCTGCCGGAGCAGGCCCGGCACCCGATCTTCTTCTACTGCGATGAGCTGCAATCGCTGAGGCTCCCGGTCGGCATCGAGGTTTTTCTCGAGCGCAGCCGTGGACTCGGTTGTGGCGTCGTGGCAGCGACCCAGGGTTTGGCGAGATTGCCGCAGAGCGTCCGGGATTCGCTGCTTGGGAATGTCGGGAGCCTGATCGCGTTGAAGGCCACCGGCCATGACGAGGCCACTCGTCTTGCCAAGGAGCTGCCCGGTCTGACGGCCAGTGACCTGATGGGGCTCGGCCGCTACGAGTGCGCCGCGAGGATCAACACCGGGGCGCTGGGCAGCGGCTCGGTCGTAGTGACCGGGCGCACCGAGGCACCGCCGCCGGTGACCGGGCAGGCCGCCCGTATCCGGGCGCTGTCGGCGGAGGCCTACGGCCGTGACCCGGCTGAGATCGAGGCGGAGCTGGCGCGGCGGATGGATGGCGAATCCATAGAGAGCGGGGGCTCGTATGGGCGGGTTGGGAGGCAGCCGTGACCCGTCCCATCGCTTCTCCTGTGAAGTCGAGTCGGGAGCGGCGCAATCCCCGGACAGGAGTAGCTTCTCGGGATTTTTCGCCGCCGAAGCAGTCGGTTCCCGCCCGCTCCAACTACATCACCCCGGATCGGCTCTACCGCATCCAACAGCGGATGACCGACAGCGACTGGCTGATCCTCGGTTTCGTCAGCAGCTCCAGGCTGGCGAGCGGCCATCAGCTCATCCGCCGCTACTGGTTGACGTCGGAGCCGGGCGATGCGCGCGCCAGGGCTGGCCGCCGCGCTCTGAAGCGGCTGACCGACTGGCGGGTACTCGACGCGCTCCCGCGCCGTGTCGGCGGCGAGCGCGCTGGAAGCAGCGGCATGCTCTACACCGTCGGAGTGGCCGGGGTGAAGCTGCTGGCACGGCGCGGCCAGCCGGCCAACCGGCTTGAGGCTCCGGGCGCGCTGTATGTCGCGCACACCCTCGCCTGCACCGAGCTGGTCGTCGCCCTGGGCGAGGCCAGTAGGAGCGGCACGCTGGAATGCATCGAGGTTCAAAGCGAGCCGGAGTGCTGGCGTAGCTTCCTTGCCGGGCTGGGTGGCCGGGTCACGTTGAAGCCCGACCTGTTCATTCGGGTAGCGGCGCCCGGTGGTAGCTATGAGGACCGCTGGTATGTCGAGGTGGATCTTGCGACGGAGGCGACCGGCACGATCCTCGCCAAGACTAAGCGCTATCTCGCTCACCAACGCTCCGGCAGCGAACGGGTCCATCCCAAGGTGCTATGGGCGGTGCCGGACACTCGCCGCGCCGAGCGCATCCAGAGCGCCCTGGGCCGCCTGCCCGTGGAGGCCCAGCGCATGTTCGCCGTCTGCCTGCTCGCTGAGACAGTGGAGTTCCTGACCGCCGAGGCCGGCTTGTGAACAGATCGCGCAACCTCTCGCTCTACCACGATGACACCGACCGCTGGCGGCTCCTCGAAGCCGACGCGCTGCTCACCCTCGCCAAGCTCCCGGACGCCTGTATTGACGCGATCGTCACCGACCCGCCGTATGGCATCGCGTTCGGCGCCGAAGCCTGGGACGGGACGGCCATTCGTGAGAGCGTCCGCCGTGATGGTGAGCGGCTGAGCGATGGGGAGGCGTTCGAGCGCTGGACGCGGGTGTGGGCCAGCGAAGCCGCCCGGGTACTCAAGCCCGGCGGGTACATGGTGGCGTTCGGTGCTCCCCGCACCTTCCACCTGCTGACCTGCGGTGTCGAGCGGGCGGGCCTGGAGATCCGCGACGTGCTGATGTGGCTGTACGCCCAAGGGATGCCGAAGTCGCGGCGGCTGCCCGGTGGACTCGGGACCGCCCTGAAACCGGCCTACGAGCCGATCCTGTTGGCCCGCGCTCCCCTCGTCGGGACGACCCCACGCAACCTCGACAGCTGGGGTACGGGAGCATTGAACACCGAAGCCTCCAGCGTGGGTGGCTACTGGCCCGCCAACGTCGCGCTCTCTCACGACGCGGGCTGCACCGAGATAGGTTGCTCAAGCGAATGCCCGGCCGGGCTGCTCGATGCCGCCCACCCCGAGCGTCACCCGAGTCGCATGTTCTTCTGCGCCAAGACCACCCGGCGTGAACGTGAGGCCGGTTGCGAGCAGCTACCGATTCAGTCGGTGAAACTATTCAATGGTCATCACCACCCTGCGCGACTGATCGCCAACATCCATCCCACGGTCAAGCCGATCGAGCTGATGCGCTGGCTGGTCCGGCTCATCACGCCGCCGGACGGCATTGTGCTTGACCCGTTCTGCGGGAGTGGCAGTACCGGGGCAGCAGCCGTGCTTGAGCGACGGCAGTTCCTCGGCATCGAGCGGGAGTCGAAATACATCGACATCGCCTGCGCTCGTATCACCCATTGGGCGCACGAGTCGGTGAAGGAGTCCGCCTAGCGGCTGGACGGCCTCCCGGCCCGCAGAAGGGCTTTTCAGTCTTTCTGCGGGCCGACATGGTCATTCAACCGCAAAGGAGCAAGCGCATGGCAGTAACCAAGGCCCAGGAGATTTACGACCGGGTCGAGGCGATGATTGCCTCGGGTACGGAGAAGGCGGACGCGTTCAAGCAGATCGCTGATGAGGCAGGCCGCCCTTACGACTCAGTTCGGGGCTCGTATTACAGTCACAAGAAGCGAATCGAGGGAGGCGAGAGCAAACCGCGCACCCGCCGCCGGGAGACAACCCCGGATGACGCACTGGCCGACGCGCGGGCGGCACTGGAACGGGCAATTGCCTCAATCGACCGTGAGGTCGAGGCCGCCAAGGCCAGGGCCGAGGAGGCCAAGGCCGAGTACGACGCGCTGAAAGCTAGTGCCAGTGACCGTAAGAAGGCCATCACCGAACGCCTAGAGGCGTTGAAGTGAACCACAGCGGGCCGGTCGGGGTTTCACACCTTGACCGGCCCGCACTACCAATTAACAGCTTGCTTAACTCAGCAGTTAACGGGAAAATCGTTAAGCCATATTATCCAGGGAAGGAGAAATATCTATGCCACAAAGCCAAACCAAACCACAACCACCTAACCCCGAGACGGAGCCCGCCGAGGCGGCTGCGATCTATGTGCGGGTTTCCAGTACCGGCCAGCTCGGCCGGGACGGCGACGAGGACGGCTACTCCATCCCGGCGCAGGTCGAAGCCTGCGAGAAGGAGGCGGCGTCGCGCGGAGCTGTGGTCGCCAAGGTCTACATCGAGCGGGCCGAGTCAGCCAAGAGCGACGACCGGCCGGTGCTGCAATACATGCTCAGAGAGCTACCGAGCCTCGGCGTCAAGTACCTGATCGTCCACAAGGTCGACCGGCTGGCGCGCAACCGTCTCGATGACGCCACGCTCTATCAAAAGCTGGTCGGGATGGGCATCAAACTGGTATCAGCCTCAGAGAACATCGACGAGACACCGGCCGGGCAGCTCATGCACGGCATGCTCGCCACCTTCGCCGAGTACTACTCCAACAACCTCGCCACCGAGATCATGAAGGGCCTGCGCCGCAAGCACGAACAGGGCGGCACCCCGTTCAAGCCCCCGATCGGCTACCAGTCCAAGCGTGAGCTGATCGGAGCCCAAGACATCCGCAGCGTGATCGTGGACCCGGTACGCTCCCCGCTGGTCAAACTGGCGTTCACGCTCTACTCGACCGGCGAATGGCCGCTGCACCGCCTCGCCGCGCACCTGGAGGAGCAGGGATTGCGCAGCCGAGGCACCCGCCGCTATCCCGAGCGGCCGTTGGGCGCCAACCGCATCAACTCGATGCTGCGCAACCCCTACTACATCGGGATCGTGGTCTGGAACGGCCAGCGCTACGCCGGTAAGCATGACCGGCTGATCGACGAAGACACTTTCGACAAGGTGCAGGGGTTGCTCACCGCCGCCAACCAGAAAGGCGAACGCCCACAAAAGCACCGCCACTACCTGCGCGGGACAGTCGTCTGCGACGAATGCCTCGGACGGCTGCTCTACGGACGCCACCGCGGCCGCTCAGGACGCCAGTACGAATACTTCTGCTGCAACAACCGCACCGCCCGCCGCCGCAAGGCGCAGTGCTCAAGCGGCCACGCCTCAGTCCCAACCGTCGAGGAAGGAGTCCTCGCGCTCTACCGCACGCTACGGCTCGACCCCAAGGTCCAAGAGCAGATCCGCGCCGAGCTACGCCAAGAGCTGACCGACCGCACCGGGCTCATCCAGCGGGAGGCCGAACGCCACGAACGCGCGCTAAAAGCGATCGAGTCCAAGCAAGAAAAGCTAGTGCAGCTCTTCTACAAGGATCTCGTCACAGAGGACGTGTTCGCCGCTGAGCAGGCCAAGCTCAAGGATGAGCGCCGCGCCGCCAAACACCTCCAGGCCGCGGCCACCGCCCAACTCGATGACGTCCAAGCCGCCCTCGACCTCGCGCTCAGCCGCATCAAAGCGCCCTACGACGTCTACCACGACGGCACCGAAATGGAGAGGCGGATCATGAACCGCGCGATCTTCGAGCACATCGAAGTCGGGGAAGAAGGCCACATCACCGGCACCGCCCTGACACCCGTCTACGACGCCCTGTCAGCTTGGCAACCCGGCCTCGGCCGCCCCCAAGCCCAACGGCAGGGCAGCCAGCACCAAACCCGCCAATGTTCGCCTTATGTTCGACCGGCTACCGCCCCCGTCCATGTAGCCGTAGTCAATGCGAACCGCCGGGACACGGAAGGTTGGTTCGATGTGATCGCGTGCGTCTACGCGGATTCCGTCGATCATGGTTTGGAGCACGGCCTTGGTGCGCGCGGGTGTGCTGTCCCTCAGCGCCGCTTGAAGCGTGTCGCGTAGGGCGTCGAGTTCGGCGGTGTTCGCGCGCTCGGGTTGCTCGTCGTCCTCGGCCGCAGCGAGGTCGGCGGCGCGGCCTTCTAGGGCTTTGGTCTGCTCGCCGAGGCTCGCTATGCGTGGGGCGCAGGTGTCCTCGGGCATGGTGCCGGCCTCGAACGCGCGGAAGTAGCGGTCCATCGCGGCGCGCGTCTTTGCGAGCTTGTCGTGTATGGCGGCTAGCTCGGATTGCTGCTCGTCGTCGCGCTGCGTCAGCCGCTCGTATGCCTGTGTGATCGCTTGGTCGATCAGGTCGTCGTTTTGGAGCACCTTCCACAGTCGGCGTGTGACGGCCTGCTCTAGCTGCTCGGCGGGGAGGCGATCATTCGCACAGTGCTTGGTGCCGTAGCGTGCCCGTGTAAAGCAGGTGTAGTACGTGTACCGTCCCGAGCGCCCGTGTGCTGCTGTCCCTACATACGCTTGGCCGCAGCGCCCGCAACGTATCCGGCCGGTCAGCAGGTACTCGGCAGGGTTTGACGCTCGCCGTGAGCGGTCCTCGCAGCGCTCGGCGAGGATGGCCTGCGCACGGTCGAAAAGCTCTTGGGGGATCAGCGGCTCGTGCGCTGCGGGATACCAGTTGCCGCGATAGTAAATCTCGCCGAGGTAGGCGCGGTTGCGTAGCACGGTGATGACGCTCGCTGAACTCCACAACCTGCCGTTCTTGGTGCGGTAGCCCTGCTCGTTCAGCCAGTCCGCGAGCGCCGATGATCCGGCCTGTCGATTCACGTAGTGGTCGAACATCACCGGGACAAGGGGCGCCTCGGTTTGGTTGCGCTCTAGGCTGTCGCGGTCGGCGGCGATGTTGAGCCCGAAGGGGCGCTGTCCGCCGCACCATCCGCCGCGTGCTGCCTTGCGCTCAAGGCCGGCGGTGATTCGCTCCACGATCAGCGCGCGCTCGAACTCGGCGAACACCCCGAGCATCTGCACCATCATTCGGCCTGCCGGGGTGCCGGTGTCGAATGGCTCGGTCGCCGAGCGGAAGATCACGCCTGCTTGGTCAAGCTCGTCGATGATTTGCGCGAGCCCGCGTATCGAGCGCGCGAGCCGATCGACGCGGTAGACGAGCAGCACGTCAAAGCGCCCGTGCTTTGCGTCTCTGAGCATCCGAGTGAGTTCGGGCCGGTCTACCACCGTGCCGGTGAACTGCTCTTTGTAACGACGCTGGATTCCCCACTCGGGCTGACTGCTCACGAATGACTCTAGGCGGACGCGCTGCGCCTCAAGCGAGTTGGGCTGGCGGTCCTCATCGGTGGAGATTCGGGTGTATGTCGCCACGCGCACCGGCCCGGCACTCTCGGCCGGGTCGGGCACGACGGCGAGGGATGCGCGACTGCTCATGGCTGCTCCTTGGCTCGGGAGCATCCATCTAGATCACATCCACGGCCGGTTCTCAAGCTGGAAGGCAGCCGCTCGGGACGGGCTTCAATCCACTCGACTAGAGGCTCGGCCAGCGCGCGCACGAGCCCCTGTTCCTGCTCGCGGCTCATCGGCAGCGTGCGCCCCGGCAGCAGCCTTATCGGCGCCCCGCTGGCGGGTTGGGTCTGCGGCTGGGTGCCGCTCATGTGAGCAGCTCCCAGCGCAGCTTCTTGCCGGTCGGGTGCGTGTCGGCGGCGGGCCGGCCGGGGCGGTTCCAGCGTCCCCCGCCGGCCTCGCCGACGAGCGTGAAGCCGCTCGCCTTGAGTGATGCGCCGCCCTCCTCGGGCAGCGTGTAGGTAATGACCTTGCGGTAGCCGAGCGCCTTGACTGCCCGCCACGCCGCCCGGTAGAGCATCGAGCAGGCGTTCGGCGCTCCATCGGTGCAGCAGCGGCGGACTTCGGCGGTGAACCCGTCATCGAGCGCCCTGGCGATCGGCCGCCCGACCACGGCCACGCCACGCAGCCGCTCGCCGTCGCTTACACCGACGACGCTGATGCAGCCGGGTACGGGCCGGTTGTGGCGGTGGTATTGCGCGATGTAGGCGTTTGCGACCTTGAGCGTCGTCGGGACGATCGTCAGTCGCAGCGGCGAGCGCTCGTGCGCGTATCTCTTCCTTTGCTTGTCACGTTCTGTCAATAGTCATAGTGCCGGCGGAAAGACCCTTGCAACGAAAAAAGGTCGTTTGGGGCGTCTGCGGGTACACGCGCCGCCCGTAAAGATTCGAGTTACACGCCCACGGCTGCGGGCCAGCGCCACCGTCTGCCGAGACAGTCCTCGACACGACGGCCCGGCTGGCGCGGGGAGGCGGGAAGCTCATCGAAGCGGCGTTGCTGCTCGCGGGCGGGTAGCAGTTCGTAGTGCTCACCGTCGATCGAGCCCCACACCCACGGCGGGCCGGGCGGTGCGCAGCGCGCGAGATTCGCCAAGCGGCGCCGACCGTCACAGACAAGCAGGACGTTCCCAAGCTCGCGGTGCGCGTCGGCGGCGAGCGCCTGCTTATAGGCGTCGAGCTTCGCCTTCACCCGCCGCGTCGGCTCGGTCGCGCGGTCTACCTCCAGGTAGAACGTGACCTCGCCGTCAGGTAGCAGGTAGCGGCCGTACCCGTCAGGCCGCACGCTCGCGCCCGTGCCTTGCTGTGCCTGCCGCTCGCCAAGCCAGCGATACAAACCCTCACCCGGACGGGTGAGGCTGCGTTCGATCAGCGCGAGGAAAAAGCGCGCGACCGCGCGGCGGTGCTCGAGGTCGGGAATCGAAAGGCCCGGCGGCCGACGTGTCGGCGCACCGATCGCCCGCCGACCATTCGGGGAGAGGAACCACAGCGCCTCGGAGCGTCCGCCTCTGTGTGAGCGCGCCGGGTACACACGCAACAACAGGTCATGTGCCTCCAGCTTGACGAGTCGTTCACGACAGGTACGAACACCCGAAAAGAAAAGGAGACGAAGCTCAGAGGTGGATAGGGGCTCGGATTGGGAGAGACGGTCGAGTAGCTCCCGGTCACGAATAGTCAAAGCAGCGAGAGCAAGTGTCATGGCCGCCCGCCACCAGGGAACAGGTGTTCATTGTCGGGGTTTTCCTCCGGGCCGGGATCGCTGTGCTGGTGCGGGATACCGCGCGCAGGGGGTCCTCCGTCAGTCGGAGCCCCGAACGGAGGACCGAACGGCGGAACCTCAGCACTCCCCGAGTCGAAGTTGTCACTTGTTTGTTCGTCGGCGTGGGCATGTCCTTGTGGCGGCTGCTCGATACGGCCGTAGCGCTCATGGATCGCCGCTTCCACCGCCCGGCGCTCGCTCGCATTGGCGCGGGCGCGACCACGGACCACGCTCGCGGTATCGCCCCGCGTGGACGGTGGCGGTGGCTCGGTGGTCGCGGTCGCGGCTGGTAGCTGGTGGTGTTCGTGCGCGACGCGGCAGGCGATCGTGTGCGCTGAGAGATGCAGGAGGTCGTGCGCGTCCAAGCGCGGCTGGAAGTGAACGGCCATGCGTTTCGCGTCAGCGGCGCCGAGCCCGAAGCACAGCTTGGTCTGACAGTTCGCGTCCACGGCCTCCGCGAGCTCGCTGTCTTTGAGCTGCGCGAGGTTCTGGTGCGCGAGCACCATCCCGACGCCATAGCCGCGCGCCTGCGCCAACGCTGTTGCCATGCCCTGCGGCATGTGGCAGAAACGGTGGCACTCGTCCACCAAGCAGAGGAAGGGTGGCCGGTCGCTGAGTGCGAGTGGCCCGAGGTGCTGCGCGGCCTGCCACGCGCGATGCAACAGCACCGAGCCGATCAGGTCTGCGGCGTCCTCCCCGAGCGTCTGCGGGAGGGAGACGAGCAGCCACCGGCCCGCGTTGATCCGCTCGGTGAGGTCCGGCGCGGCGGGCTGGCAGAGCATGTTGCGTAGCTGGCGGTTGCCGAGCAGCGCCCGCAGCTTGTTCGAGAGCGCCGCGAGCGCCTGCACCCTGGCCTGCTCGCTGAGCGTCTGCCACTGGCGCCAGAACATATCCAGCGCTACGGGGTCACTCGCTCGATACCGGGTCCGCTCGCCAGGGTCAGACAAGAGCGTGAGCACGTCCGCCAACGTCGGCGCCGGCCCGGCCGGGTCACGCCCACACAACAGCGTCGTGAGCGCGGAGCGCAGGATGTCCTCTGTGCGTGGACCCCAGAACCGTGAGAACAGGCGGGCGAAGATGCCGCAGATCGCGTGCGCGTGCGCGTCACCCTCGCCGGGCGTGCTGGCGAGCAGGTTCAACGCCGACGGGTGGCTCGTGTCGCCGAGGTCGAGCAGGTCAACGTCCTCGACGCGCTCGGCTGGGATTCGGGCGAGTGTGAGCGCTGTCAGCTCGCCGGTGGGGTCGAGCACTATCCCGCCCATGCCCGCGCGGATCGCCTCGACGGTCATGTTCAACAACAGCGTGCTCTTGCCGCGCCCGGTCGGGCCGAGCACGTGCGCGTGCTCAAGCAGCGCCTTCGGCTCAACGCGAATCTCGCGGTCAAACCCGGCGTGGTCGCTGCGGCCGAGCAAAAGCCCGTGTGACGGTGCGTGCGCGGCCGGCGCGATACTCCGCGAGGGCGCCTCACTGAACGACAGCGGAGCGAGCGCGGTTTCCTCTGGCACCGCGATCAACGCCGCGGCCTCGCTGCTGCTCAACAGCAGCCGTGGTTTCACGGGCGGCAGGCAGAACGTCATCCGCCGCTTGCAGAACGGCTCGAAGCCCTTGTGCAGCCCGCCGAGGTCATGGAACTGCCCAAACGCCGCGAGCAGCCCACCGAGCCGGCCGCCCGCACGACGCCGCCCATCCGCCCATGCCCCAACCCGGAGCGTCGCGGCAAGCAACGGTTGTGCGGCCTTCGCCTCGATCGCCTTCGCGCGCTCAAGCGAGAACGGGTCCACCCGTGTCTGCTCGCCCGCTGGCGGCGAACCGGGCAAGAACACATCGATGAACTCAAGCAGCAGCCCGCCGACAGCTTGAAGCGCACGCAACGCCAGGTCCGGTTGCAGGCCACGCCCGGCGCGCAGCCGCCGCGCCTGCCCGCGCGCCCGGTTCGCCGCTGAGCGCGGCGGCGCCTGCAAGACAAGCTGGATCGCGCCACCCTCGCGCGGTTCGTGGGCGCGCAGCGCAGCCAACAACTGGCCGGCAGGGTCAACACGATGATCGACCCGCAACGGCAAGAACCGTGAGCCACCGGAAGCGAGACTCGCCACCCGCATGTACTCGCACATCTCGGCAGGCGGCCCGAGCCCGACCGTTTCGACAGTGACGCCGCCGAAGCCCTGCTCAACCGCCGCGCGGACCTGCGCCACCGGCACACCACCCGAGACGAACAAGCCGCACACCGCGCGATCCTCCGTCGATGACAACTCCAACGCAACCCACGGCGCCGGCCCAAGCAACGGGCGCGGCAGCCCGCCCGCAACCGTGCTCATCAACGACTCGACCGTCGCCCGCGACACCTGCTCGCCAAGGCGAACCTCAAAGCAGCGGCCCTCCGCCGCAAGACGACGACGCCCCCACACCCGCCACACCAAAACCAGCAAGAGCACCACGAACGCGAGCACGAGCAACGGCGCGAGCGTCCCGAACACAGAGAACGAGTGGTGAGCAAACGACGAGCCCGCCTGATGCTGCGGCGAGTGCGGCTCATGCGCGAACCGCCCGGCGGCGCGAAACGGGCGAAGAAGATGCTGTGCGTGATTTCTCATATCCAATGGGTCTGTCTCCTTTCGTCAAGAGAGCGTCCATTTCGAGCGCCAAACGGGACAGCCAGTGGCGACGGCGCCCTGTGGCGGCGGTGACTCCAACTCAGGAGCCCTCCCAATAGGAAAAGGTGCTTTCCGGGGCTCCTGCGGTACAGCCCGCGAAAACTTCGCTAGTGGGTGGGCATCTAGGTAAGGTCGATTCAGGCCCCTTTTTGGGACAGGCTCGCCAAATCTTTATCTCCGCGAACACCCAAATAAGGCTCAATCCGAGCCCCTGCGGTACACCCGGCGGGTCGTGTCAGCGCTTTGCCAGTGATCTGTCAGCTACGTGCAACGGCTTGCCAGTTGAAAGCTGATGCGCCGAAGTCATGCGCACCACCAGCTTGGCTCAAGCTCCACGCCGACAGCAGGACGGCCGAGATCGGCCGCCTTCACGAGCGTCGTGCCGATCCCGCACATCGGATAGACCACGAGATCGCCGCGCTCGGAGTACGTCTCGATCGCCCCACGCGCGAGCGCCGGGAGCATCTTGGCGTTGGAGAGGGCCTGCAGCTGGACGGGGGCCTAGCGGCATCCTTGCGGTACAAGTCCGCCTATAGATACTTTCCCGAAAGGAGCTAGTGTGTCTGGTCCGATGCGGCGGGTTATTCCCGTCGGCTACCACGTCTGCAAGCTGTCGCTGGTTGGCGAGAGCCCCCTCCTGATGTCTTCCGGTGAGGCGGATCGCGACAGCGATACGTTCAAGGCTTTCCGGTCGCTCTCAAAGGTCCGCAGCAAGTCCGATGAGCAGGAGTCTAGGCTCCGCGAACTTGAGTGGTACACGCGGCTCTACTACGACGAGAAGATCGGCGTGTACATACCTGGCAAGAACATCAAGGAGTTGCTGCGCTCGGCAGCTACGAAGTGGCGCAAGGGCGAGGACATCAAGCGATCTCTCGTGGTCCCCGAATATCGCATCCCACTCATCTACGAAGGACCCAAGAAGCCTGCGGATTTGTGGGCGACGGGCTTCCGCTATACGGCGATGGTCGCCAACTCGGGCGCCGGCTCTGGACGTGTCCCTCGGACGAGACCCTGCTTTGACGAGTGGGCGCTTGAGTGCGAGATCGCCTACGACCCCGAAGACCTCGATCTCAGTCTGATCGAAGACGTTGTTGGACGCTCACCTAAGTATGGGCTCGGCGACTACCGGCCGGAGTTTGGTGCTTTCAGCGCGAGCATCGTGTTCGAGCGCGAGCAGCGCTTGCCCGCCCGCGCGAATGGCGCCAAGCCGCGAGACAAGAAGGCAGAAAAAGCCGTAAAAACGATGGCCCGCCGAATCAAGGCTTCTGGATAGACTAGGCGTGCATGGCGCGCCCAGCCCGGGACTGGCGAGGCGCGGCCCGGTCGGGCAAGTCAAGGCGTGGCTCGGCTCTGGCGTGGCTTGGAATGAAGATGAGAGGACGCCGACTCGAATCCGGCGTCCTCTCAATTTCGCTACGCTGAAACCGCCCTGGCGTCGCGCGGCTGGGCGGGGCAAGGCGCGTCCTGGTCTGGCTTGGCGCGGTGTGGCGCGGCGCGGTATGGATGGCGGGGCATGGCTTGGCTTAGCGTTTTTCGCTCACTGACGAACTGAACTCAAGCTAGCCGGCTGCTGCCCAAAGGCCGCCGGCGGTCACTCGGCAAAGCTCGCGTCCGCCGGGTCGATATGCACGCGGCCTACGCACGAGTCATATTCGTTCAGTTGCTCCGTCAGGAGTAGTTGGCCCTCCGTGCTGCTATGAGGCTCAAGGAGTCGGTCAACCTCATGGATGTCGGATGGGCTCAGGTCAAGCTCGGTTATGTGCATGATCCTTGCCCCCCTTTCAGAGCGTGAGTATGCGGTCGAGGTATTTGGCGACTTCGGAGGCGATCGACCGGCTGGCGCGGCGTTCGATCAACCCGGCGGCCTCCAGACGGTCCAGCGCGTCGATGATGGAGCCCTTCTGCTTCTTCTTCGCGCCGAAGGCGTGCCAAAGCTGCTCGACGGTGAGCGGTCCTTGACCGTCGTTGCCCCGCACGATCAGGCTTTCGAGGACCGCGCTATCCCAAACGTGCTCGTGCCGAGAATCGGGGTCTGTGCGCTGCGTGATTTCGTGGTAGTAGACGGCGGCGTGCGATGCGGTTGCCAGGTCGTTCCAGCGGTGGACGAGGCCCCCGACGCGCAGGCGTTTGAGGCTCGCCGGGACGTGGCCCGGAGTGCTGACGATGCGCGCGACCTCGGTTTCCGAGATGGGCCGTTGGCGCTCGTTATCGAGCATGATCTGAAGAACGGCCTGGTCGAGATAGGCGTGCGCCTCAGATTCGAGTGAGCTACTTTGATCCTGCATGGGAGAGCAACCTCCTGTGTCACGGTCTCGGGCGGGGCTGCAATCCCCGCGCCGGGGCCATTATTTGCCTGTACGAACGGCAGCTATACGGGCGCGCGGCACCCTGTGGGCGCGGTACACGACCCTGACACGTAGCCGATACGCTCACGCAACGCGCGTCGCCGGCAGGGCACGCAATGAGACGGCGGCGAGGCGATAGCCCACGCCGCGCGTCGCGCACACCAGCCCGTCGGCGCCGGCCTCGGCGAGCTTGCGCCGCAGCCGCGAGGCGTGAGAGTCCAGCGTCCGCGTGCTACCGGGCAGCCGGAACCCCCACACTTCTCGCAGCAGCTCGTCCTTGGTGTAGACACGGCCGGGGTCGCGCGCGAGGTACACAAGCAGCGCGTACTCCAAGCGGCGCAAGGCGACAGGACTAGCGCCGATCGTGACCTCGTGCGCGGCGGTGTCGATCCGAAGCTCCCCGTACTCGATCACGCAAGGCCCCTCAGCGAAGTCGCGTCGCACAAGCGCCTGCACACGGGCGCGAAGCTCGGGATACGCGAAAGGAGCGCGCAGCACGTCGTCGGCTCCCGCCCCGAACCCCCGCAGCACGTCCCCGAGGTCGCCGTTCGGCGTCATCCAGAGCGTTCGCAGACCCCGCTTGGCCTCGGGCATGAACGCGCCCGCGCGGAGCTTGCGCAGCACGTCAAGACCCGCGCCTCGGCGCGTCGCACGCCCGAAGATCACAAGCTCAACCTCCCACTCGCTGCATACGGCGCGCAGCTTCGCCGCGTCGCTGGCACGACGGACCTCATAGCCGTCCAGCGCCAACTCGTCGGCAAGCGCGAGGTTCACATGCTCCTCGCCGTAGAGGAGCAGCACAATCGGGTCATCATTCAGGGGCGAGCGTCGCCCCGTGGCATCGGGCGCGTCGTGACTTCCTATCGGCGTGGCACTCATCTGGCCTCCTTTCGGCGCACCGAAGAAAGCCGCCAACGAGCAGACGACCGCACCGCAGACAGCTACGGTAGGCCCTGGCATCGAAGGTCGCTGCTTCGGTGCTAACAGGCCGGGCGGGGTGCTCTAACACCTCGTCCGGCCGCTCAATATGTCCAATTGACGCGGATGAGATAGCGACGCCCTCGGACAGACCATTTTCGGCCACGAAGGTGAGCCCGACCGTGGCCTCTTATGAAGCGACATCTGCGCCCGTCCAAACGTCGGCATGTGGACGGTGTCGGTGGGCCTTCGAGAGGGCGATCCGTCGAGCGAACCCGCAGCGCGCGTCGATGGAGCCGCGTATCGTCGTCAGGAGCGCTGAGCTGCGCTGGCCTCCTCGGCTCTAGCTGCTGCGGCGCGCTCAGCGATCAACGCCCGCGCGACCTCGCGCGCCTCTGCGACCGTGTGTGCTTGACCAAAGCGGTACGGCCACGGCGGGCCAAAGCAGCCAAGCGCGTAGACGTGCAGGCCCACCTCCCGAATCAATGCGCGCTTCGCGCGCCGCAGCGCTGCGGGGGAGGGGTCGGCCCCAATCTGGAGCCTGATAAAAGCGTCGTGGTACGCGGCCCAGACACCGATCAGCAGGATGCATGGGATGAGCGCGATGTTGAGCCACAGCGGCAGGATCAGGCCCCGCCCGAGGCTCCCTAGCTTCCCTGCCGCTATCTCTTCGATAACACGCACGGTCCCGTATACGACAGCAGCAAGCCCGAGCACGCCTACAAACGATTTGAGACAACTCCGGGTCTGGTCGTACTCCGTGTCCTCTAGTTGCGGCAGGTATTCAGCCGCCCCGAGCATCAACCCCACAAAGACAAGGAACGGGACGAGGAACATCTCGGCGGCGAAGGGGAGAACAAAGAGGTTGAGGTAGGCGTCGAGTACCACCGCCAACTCGATCGCTCGGCGAGCCTCCTTGCGCGTGAAGCGGCGAACCTCGGCCACCCGATTCACGCGGAAGAAGCCGACAAAGGCGACGGTGATCGTCCACGCAAGGGTCGCACCGATCATGCGCGTGTTCCAGAGGTCGATCTGCGACGCGCCGAACACGACGGCTGCGACGTAGGCGAGCATGAGGCTCACTGGCACAGCCAAGGTTGGGCTCCGCCAGACATTGATGATCGCCAGCATGTGCTGGCGAAGATCACGGCGGAACGCCATCGCAATGACGGCCACGACGACCCAGATTGCAGTCGCCCACTCGCGCGCGGTGAGTGCTTCCGTCCATTTCACGGCCGCCGGACCATAGTTGGGACAGAGGAGGGATTCCTGGCCATACCGATCCTCGCTAGCCATCTCATTTGTAGCCACGGCCGACCAGAGGATTAGGCTGTCTGACATGACAGAGACTTGCGAGGGGTCATTGGGGAAGCCTGGGGAGTACCCGAGGGCGCGGACGTTCCTCCCGACAGCGCGATGCCCCATGTGCGGCTGCTTCGTCGAGATACACCCAATGGAGCCAAGCACCAGCGCCGACGTTTGGCGCCTGGAGATGCACGACCGCTCGGGTCGCACCGTCCACGTCGGGCCGAACAACAACCCGCTCGCAGACTGCTTGATGCCCGATGCGTGTGTGCAGTGCGGCTCGCACTCTGTATCGGTTCGGCCCGAAAACGAGCACATTGAGGCCACCTGCGAGGACTGTCGCCACGTTTGGAGCACAGGACACCTCAACGAGAGCGCAGGGCCATCGAGCGCGCCGCAGCCGTAGCCGCTGCTCCCGAGTTTGAGCGGCAGTGTCCGAGCCCAGCGGTTCGACTTGAGGTCGTTGGCTCCATTCGAGAAATGTCTGCTAATCCGCGTGTTATGGGGCTCGTGATTGCGCCGGACTATCGGTAGGGACGAGCAGAGATTTAGGGGGCCGTAGGGAAGATCATTCTTCCGCCGCGTACTAGGACCAATGAAACCGAACTGGGCCTGCGCTACCGGTGCTATTCCCCGCCGCCGGCACAGAGCGCCTCCGCCCCCTCACTTCAAGATCGTGATGGGCTTGCAGGTAAGCTTCGCCCGCCTCGTCGGTTAGCTGAAGCAACGCGAGGATGATGAGTCCGGTCGCCTCGCCCTTCTTGGATGCAAGGGTAGTGGCCGTTACCCGCGTGAGCGAGATGAGCGTGGAGTGGCCGGGATCGGCAAGCCCTGCCGGACTTGGGCCGGTGAGGAGTGACTCGCGGCCGTCGGTTGGTAGCAAGTCCGGGGTCCAGGTAATGCCCTTGGGGTTCGCATGGATTCCGTGGCTAGCCATCCGGTAGTACGGGCGCATGTGCTGCGTGCCCACGCTCAGCTCGATTGCAGCCAAGGTCGCCTTCTGCTTGGCGTAGCGTTGATCCTTGGCCGCGAGGGCAGCCTGCGCCCAACCATAGGGGTCGCCAAACCGCGAGCCGTAGCGCTCAATCAGTGCGTCGTAGCGACGCTTCGCGGCTTCGACTTCCGTCTCTGAGTAGGGCGTTTCGCCCAAGCTCTCGGCGTGCTGCTGGAACTCCAGCATCCCCCGCCAGGTCTCGACCGCCTCATGGGCGAAGTAGCGCTCGGCGCAGTCGTCGCCGTTTTCCGCGATGAAGTCCGCAACGATCGCGACCTCATCTAGCGCTCTCCAGCGAGCAAGGCCAGCCTGCCCATAGCCCGCCTTCAGCAACACCAGCACCTCCTCGGCTATTCGGCAGGCCCGAGCCAGTAGCCGCGACAGCGCCTCAAATACAAAGTCGTGCTGGCCATCCGGCGGCACGTGCTTCTCGTAGAAGAACTCTCCGGCCTCGAAAGCGACCTTCATCACCATCTCCGCGAGATCAAAGGCTGACCCCCAGTGCTCAGCCACCCTTTGCTCGAACTCTGCCTGCCAGCCACGGCGGTGCTCTAGCATCCCCGGCGCGTCCTGCTTGAGGCGCTCCACCAGCCCCTTCGCCGAGTCCTCTATCGCTTGCGATACGGACGTGGAGATGAAGCTGTCAAAGTTGTCCTCAAGCTTGGCCAACTGCTCCGGTGTCAGACCCTCTAGAGCACGCTCCAAGCCATCCTCCATCGACTCCCGGAACTTCTCGTCGTAGTCGTACTCCATACGTTGACGGTAGCCTCCGTCCCGGCCGTCGTCGGGAGTGACCCATCCCAGGAGCGACCAGCTGACCACGGTAGCGTTGAAACGTGACCGAAGGGGACACCCGACTTCCCAGCACCGACATGATCCGAAAGCACGGGGGCGAACTCGTGGCCTACGTGCGTAGCAACTTCCCGATGCGCTTCTATGCAGGCGAGCAATGGTGGTCGACGTTCGCCGCCGCATCCGTGCTGAGGATGGCTGACACCGTTGACCACATCATCACCGAGCTAGGAACGATGAGCAACGGCGATTCGCTCACCCTTGTGCGTGTCGTGTATGAGCAAGGGGTCACTCTGTGCTGGGTCGCGATCGACCCAGAGTCCCATCACGGGCAGTGGCGCGCGCACGCGCTGGCATCTGACTCGAAGCTCCGCGCCGACATCGAGCGGTTCGGCGCCAAGCTCGATCCGATCCCCGAACCAGACAAGTCGGCCGTTGGACTACCGTCGATGGATCAACGTGCAGAAGAATCGGACCAGCACTGGCATGGAAAGGTCGCCGGTCTGCACGCCGGCACTCATCTCTTCAGCTTCCGTGGCCTTTATGCGGCGCTATATCGCACTGCGAGCCGACCCGCCCATGCCTCATATGGGGCAGTCGCCGAATACGTTGACGACGGGGCGCGACCTGTCGTGGTGCGGAGCCCAACTGCATCGGAACCGGGACTAGCTGTCCTCGCAGTCCCGCTGCTCGGCATGACGCTCGCCGTGCTGGCTTCCCGCGTCCAGTGGATCAATGAGGACAGCGTCCGCGAGATTGTAGGGCGCCTCCACGTGCCTGGCTAGCGAAGCGACATCCTCCCGCCAGGGACTTGCACAAAGCGGTTCGCATTGGCTCTATCGAGACGAACATATGTTCGATCTGACGCAGGAGGTAGGCTTGCGAGCACGAAGGAGTGATCGCTTTGGCCGACAACAGCGCAATCGAGTGGACGAACGCGACTTGGAACCCCGTCACGGGATGCGACAAGGTTTCGCCGGGCTGCGCCCACTGCTACGCGGAGACATTCGCTGAGCGTTGGCGGGGTATCCCCGGCCACCCCTACCAGCAGGGTTTCGATCTGCGCTTGTGGCCGAACCGGCTCGACCAGCCGCTGCGCTGGAAGCGTCCACGGACGATCTTCGTGAACTCGATGAGCGATCTTTTCCACGAGCGCATCCCCGAGTCGTTTATACGGCAGGTGTTCGAGGTCATGGGGGAGGCGAGTCAACATACCTTCCAGATTCTGACCAAGCGCCACGAGCGCCTGGCCGAGCTAGCACCGACGTTGCCCTGGGCTCCGAATGTTTGGATGGGAGTCACCATCGAGAATCGGCGCTTTGTGCACCGTGCGGACTATCTACGCGAAGTCGATGCGGCGGTGCGATTCATCTCCGCTGAGCCGCTGTTGGGTCCTCTCGAAGGACTCGGCCTCAGCGGGATCGACTGGTTGATCGCGGGCGGCGAGTCGGGGGCGAAGCATCGACGCTGCGACGCGGCTTGGATACGCGACCTGCGCGCCCGCTGCGCTGAGGAGGATGTGGCGTTCTTCTTTAAGCAGTGGGGAGGTCGCACATCGAAGGCAGGGGGCCGACTGCTCGATGACCGAACCTACGACGCTATGCCGTCGCCGTCCGATCGTGCGCGGCACCGCGAGCTAGCTATCGCCGCCGTTTAGCCGCCGCTTGCGTGGGCCGCTCTCCATGTCAAAGAGCGTTGCCTGTCCAAGCTCCTCTTGAACGCGCAGACGCACGCGGTCGAACACCCAATCCATGATTCGCTCGCCGGCATCATTGTCGGTAGCGAAGATCAGGAAGTACATGGGCTGTCCGTTGGACTTCTTGATCTGCCGGTCAAGCACCGTCGCGTAGCCCAAGCGCTTAAAGCCCTCCGCGTACATGCGCACATACTCGCCGCGGGCGTCCTCGGCGCTGATCTGGCCGGACTCGCGCCGCGCGTAAATGTCTTTCCAGCCATCGTGCCCGTAGATTCGGGTCACGAGCTCTGGATGGTCGGGCGCGAGCCGCACGAATCCCATATCGGTCGGGAACAAGATGAGTTGCTCGATCTTGTTGGGGCTGTGCCCGCGCTTGTGCTCGGCGATCGCCTCAACCGTCGGCCATTCAAGCTCCGATCCCTCGGGATCGAGGAACGCAAACGCCGGAGCCCGTCGAGGAATGAGGCCCAACATGGCCGCGACAATCTTGTTGGCGTCCTCGTTGAAGCTCTCCACCCGATCGCCATAGCGTTCGGTGCGATGCACCAGCGCCTTGAAAGCGCCGGCGTGGCTCTCAGCGACGGCGACCTTGATCGCCTCGGGCGCCCGTGCCTCCAAGGCGATCAGCGCAGAGCCATTGATCTCCCGGTCGCGGGTCGTGGACCAGTTCAACCCGGTTCCCGCGAACAGGTCCAGGGCATACCAGCCGCCGGCCGTCCTGCACGCCTTCGCAAAGGAGTTGAGATAGGCGTCGAGGATCATCAGCTTCTCCTCCGTCCACGACGCAGCATCTCGCGCCGGGTGGCCGTCTGCCGCCTTATGAAACGTCGCTCGCGCC
>Ga0210396_10000813_pt1 | contig 36523 bp, 31 predicted proteins | sample IncBWH17OmetaG_FD_155466 | JGI IMG/M metagenome (GOLD analysis project Ga0210396, IMG submission 155466) | Forest soil microbial communities from Barre Woods Harvard Forest LTER site, Petersham, Massachusetts, United States - Inc-BW-H-17-O ...
ATATCCTGCCGGCGTCACACTCGTCCCTGTCCCGCCCAGCTTGGGAAACTTGTACACCGCAGGCGGCGTCGTACCATTGCCTGCATCGGCCACATACAGCATCCCCTGGTTATCGAATGCCACCGCCGTCGGGGCTACCAGCACTGTACTTCCGGTATTGAAAACAAACGGAGGCCCGCCATACCGCCTTGCCGTAACCGTCGCATTCCCCGTATTCACAATCGCCAGGTTCCCCGCCACATCCGCCGCCACCGAAGTCGGTCGGTCCAGCACCGGAGCAGCCATGATCGTTATGGCATGTCCACCGTTCGCAGGCAGCTTGATCAACCTATTTGTAGCCGTGTCCGCCACAAACAGGTCGCCCACACCATCCCGCGCAAGCCCGCTCATCGTCTGCGCCACCGGCCCAAACGTCCCAAAGCTCACCGTCGATTGCGTCCCATCCGGAGCAAACTTCAGCAAACGATGATTACCCGAATCCGCCACATACACCGTCCCGCCCGCAACCGTCGCCAGACCATGCGGATCATTAAACCCATCGCTCGATGCAACCGGAACCTGCGCATCTACGACGTAGTTCGGCAATTGCGCCTGCACAACTCCACCAAAGCTCAACAGCGCGAACGCTGCCACGACATAACCACTCAAATTGCCAGAGTATTTCATCGATAATCCCCGAGCGGTCCGCTACACAGGCCCGCCTTTTCCTTTGTCGAGATGACTTCACAAGGGAATGGCCCACATCCCGCACCCAGCGGAGACGCTCATGTCTGAACGAGGCCACAAGCATACACCCAAAACTAGCCTCTCAACATCACGCCCTACGGAGCCGGATTCGCAACCCCACTAATCTTGAACACCACCGCATCGTTATTCACCGCATTCGTCAGGAAGTGCAGGGTGTCCGTAACGATGGGCCCACTCTGCCCATTCGTATTTGTCGCATTAATCGCGCAATAATCTCCGGGAGCAATTACTGTACCTGGCAAGCAAGGCTGCACACCAATAGGAAGGCCAGGAGGAGGTGGTGGTGGTTGTGGAGTAGTAAAGGTGAATGCACCAACTCCATTACCGCTCTCAGTAAACGTCCGCGTCGGATCGGTAAATGTCGCATTCTGATTGCCAACGTTATAAATATAGAAACCTTGCGTCGTGCCGCCGATAAATGGCACGGCCGGATTGAAGGCCTGCGAAGGGATAGAACCGTGAGTACGATCGACCAGCAAAACCCCGGTGCCTGTAGCGTTGACAACGTACAGCTTGCCGCTCACCGACGTAGCCATAGTCTGATTCCCCCACGCCGAATAGAACGGAACATAGAACCCTCCTCCGTTGCTGTCATAAATCGGCGGAATAGTATAAAGCGGAAGCTGTGATTCTCCTATATTGAAGCTAAGATACGGACCAAGCTGTCCGCTCGGCGGAGCATACGCCATCCCGTCAAGATTCACATTGTTGAAGGAGTCCCAGAAGTAAACCGTATTCGAGGCGTCCACAGCCAAATTTTCCGGGTTAGTTCCCTCTATTAGGCCGACACCAGGTCCAACCGCAACCCTGTTGAAATCACCCGTCCACGCCGCTAGCTCAAGTACACCCAGGAAACCATCTAGAACATAAATATTGCCCTGCTCATTTGCCGTCATCAAAGTAGGATTAACCCAATAAGTAACCTTAGAACTCGCAGGCAACACTCTGCTCACAACGCCGGTTGGACTGACCCTGAGGACAAATCCAGGAGGTAGATTAGGGTAGTCGGGACTTGCATTGCTAATGTAAAAGGCGCCATTTGAATCCATCACCATCGCCCGAGGATCGTGCAAACCAGGAACGTTTATAACGCTGGACGCACTGCCATCGGCAGGGATCTTGGTTATCGTCGGCGGATTGAAAATAAACAGGTCGCCCGCGCCATTCAAAGCAATTGAAATGCCCGTCAGCGGCGTAACCAGCGTCGGCGTACTCCCTCCAATCGACACTTTATAAGTGCCTCCCGCCGCGCAAAAGTACATCTCCGTATCACCCGCATTCACCGCAAAAGGGTGCGGGAAATTGATTGACCCAAGCTTCGGACTGATCGCCGCATTCATCAACGCAAGCTGCGCCCCTATCCCCGTTCCAATCGTCAACTGATTCACATCCCCATTCGAGGTCTCCAGCTGTGCCGCCCCCGGCCTTCCACCCACATACCGCGGCTGAAAGTAGAAGTTCGTCGTGCAGGTAGCTGGCAGCGTCAACCCCGTCGGACTCGTCGACGGATAGTACGTCCGCAACGTACACGTCCCACCCGCAGCCTTGTGATAGTCCGCATTCCAAACTCCTCCTCCGATGCCCCGTATCGCCTCAACAGCCGTCCGCTCGTAAAACTCATAGTTGAACGTAATCGCCTTCGATACCGCACCCACCTGCACCGAACCAAAGTTCGCAGCGTTGTGATACGCAAACTTCGTCACCATATTCGACGAATCCGAAACGTAAATATTCCCAAGATTGTCCAGAGTCAGCCCACTCGGCGACTTGAAGTTCGACTGCGGAATAAGGAATGGCGCAGCTCCATCGACGGGAACCTCGATCAACTGCTCGCTGCCAGCATCCAGTACAAACAGATTCCTCTGGTCATCCAGCACCAACCCGGTCACATTCTTCAACGCATATCCTGCCGGCGTCACACTCGTCCCTGTCCCGCCCAGCTTGGGAAACTTGTACACCGCAGGCGGCGTCGTACCATTGCCTGCATCGGCCACATACAGCATCCCCTGGTTATCGAATGCCACCGCCGTCGGGGCTACCAGCACTGTACTTCCGGTATTGAAAACAAACGGAGGCCCGCCATACCGCCTTGCCGTAACCGTCGCATTTCCCGTATTCACAATCGCCAGATTCCCCGCCACATCCGCCGCCACCGAAGTCGGTCGGTCCAGTACCGGAGCAGCCATGATCGTTATGGCATGTCCGCCTCCCGCAGGCAATTTGATCAGCCTATTTGTAGCCGTGTCTGCTACAAACAGATCGCCCACACCGTCCCGCGCAAGTCCGCTCATCGTCTCCGCAACAGGTCCGAACACCCCAAAGCTCACCGTCGTCTGTGTGCCGTCCGGAGCAAACTTCAGCAAGCGATGGTTGCCCGAGTCCGCAACATACACAGTCCCACCCGCAACCGTGGCCAGACCATGCGGCTCATTAAGACCATCACTCGACACAATCGGCACTTGCGCATCCACCACATAGCTCGGATAGCTTTGCGCCTGCACTACTGCACCAAGGCTCAGCAGCGCGAACGCTGCCACGACACAACAACTCAAATTGCGGGATTTCATCGGTAAGTCCGAGCGGTCCACTCCTGCAGGCCGCCTTTTCCTTTTGAGATAGCTCTACAAGGAACCCGGCCCACATCTCCGCACGCGACAAAAAGCTCGTACTAAACGGGAACAAGCATACCATCAAAACTCCGAGAAACCTGTCTAGCCTCGGACAACGTCTTTTATTACCTTTTGTGGACCACATCTTGCTTTGTGCAATGATGTCTCGCCGCCGTTTGTAGCGTCGTCATCCGCATTGTCTATGACGTCGTTGTCCGGTTTCCCTTATTACGTCGTCATCCTGACCCTGAGCTTGTCGAAGGGGAGGGGGAAGGATCCCTGTATTTCGCCGTTGCTTGTTCTCGTCTACTCCGAGTAATCGACACCTCGCTTCAAAAACATGTCAAGCCCCAAACCCTCTAATCCATTGATTCAAAACAAGATTCACACTGCAAAAGAGTTATGCTCAATCCGTTACAATTGAAGTAGAGATAAAGAAAGCCCCGGACAACTCCGGGGCTTTTCTTCATTTCGCCCATAAACCTTTTGGAATGAATATTTTGCAGGCAACCCGTTTAGAATGAATATTTTACAGACACAACATTCCCACATATCGATGATTCAAAGCAACTTACGCACAAAATACCCCTGAAAGAGAGGGGGGAGGGGTTAGCCGCACCAGCAGCAAAATAAACTTCCACCCTTCCGTTTTTTCCAAGACCAACCCGCTTTCAATGGAGCACGATGTCACCATGAAAAACCAAGCCAAAGCCGTCATTCCAGCCCTCCGCTACCGCGATGCCGTCGCCGCCATCGACTGGCTCACCCGTGCCTTCGGCTTCGAGAAGCAGGCCGTTTACATGGGTCCCGACAACACCGTAGCCCACGCCCAACTAACCTTCGGCAACGGCATGATTGTGCTCAGTTCCATCGCTGACACGCCCTATGGCAAGCTCATCACCCAGCCCGATCAGATCGGCCGTCGCGAGACCCAGACCCCATACCTCGTCGTCTCCGACGCCGACGCCGTCTACGCCACCGCAAAGGCCGCCGGAGCCACCATCCTCCTCGACATTAAAGACATGGACTACGGCGGCCGCGCCTTCACCTGCAGCGACCCCGAGGGCCACATCTGGAACATCGGTACCTACGATCCCTGGGCGCAGCCAACCCCCTAGCCCCGCCCACTACCCCGTGATACCGTTCCTTCATGGACCTAAATCCGTACGCAAAGTTTCTGGACGGCACGGAGCCGATCCCTGTCCTGACGACGACAATCGACCGCCTGCGCGCTCTTACGGCCTCTCTCACACCGGCGCAGATCGACCGTCGCCCCGAGCCAGGCAAGTGGAGCATCCGCGAGATCACCGCCCACCTCGCCGACTGTGAAACCGTGTTCAACTTCCGCCTTCGCCAGACCCTCAGCGAGGAGCACGCCATCATCCAGCCCTTCGATCAGGAGCGCTGGGCCGACCGTTACGCCGCCTACAACTTCGACTCGGCCCTGGCCCTCTTCGAGGCCGCACGCAACTGGAACCATCGCCTGCTCACCACTATCTCCGAGGACGATCGTCGCCACCCCACCACCCACCCCGAACGCGGAACCATGACCTTCTGGACCATCGTCGAAACCATGGCTGGCCACGACATTAACCACCTGCAGCAGATCGAAAAAATCGCAGCGACAGCCATCTAAACGCCACTACTCAAGAGCCTCGTTCACATCTCGAACGAGGTTCCGCAGATAGCTCCGCTTATTCAACAACGCCACCATCGCATCCTTGGCTCTGGCCTTCGCTCCCTCGTCTCCAGCATCCACCGCCGAATCCCAGGCCGTCCAAAGCCCCTCCAACTCTGCCTGGGTCTCCACCATCTTCGCGTCGAAGGCATCCTTCGCCGTCATCAGATCGCGCCGCAGCTCCGGCTCATCCTCACCCATCTGCTTGGCCGCACGCATCTCCTGCAGCTGCATATTTAGCTCAAACACCTCCTCCAGCAACTCCGGAGGCACAACCTGCTTCTTCTCCACCCCCGTTGCCCGTGCCGCATCGGTAGCAGCCTTCGACTGCTCCTCCAATTCCACCCCCTCAAGCTTCAGCAGATACTGCGTCCGCAGAATCGGCTCCTTCAGGGTACGGTAGGCATCATTCAGCAGCGACGACTGCGCCAACGCCGCCTCCTGCTCAGCAACCGTCTTCGATGCGAATCTATCCGGGTGTAGCCTCCGGCTCATCGCGTAGAACTGCTTCTCCAACGCCACAACATCCAGCGTCAACATCCGGGGGAGGGTGAAAAACTCAAAATAGTTCATCGAACTCCATTTTAGGCGCGACTCTGCAAAGGACTTTTCCGAAGGCTGAAATCCTATCGCACGATAAAATACGACATGTTTCGAGTTGGTCTCGCCCTGCTTCTCGCAGTCGCCACGCTGTCGTCACCGCTAGTGGCACAAAGTAACGCTCAAACCTCACATAGCCCAAATGTCGAAACGAAACCGATGCCCGCGTGGGCAGTCGCGGCCAAAGAACGTCATGAAGAGTTAGTCAGAGTAAATGGCCCCGGAACTGACGTGGCTCTTCGCGATCATCTAATCAAGATGGGCGAAGACGATCAGGCAGCACGCGGCTTTGCGCATGGCAAACAAACATCCGCCATGACACAGGAGATGATCCACCAGCTGCCAGCAATCGATACCCGCCTGACTCTGGAGCTGAAAGAGATCGTAAACGAAAAGGGCTGGCCAACCATCGCGCTCGTAGGCATCGATGCTTCAAACGCCGCGATGCTCATCCTGACCCATACATCCGATCACGCATGGCAGCGCCAACTTCTGCCTCAGCTTCAGGAACTCGCCGATACAAACAAGATCGACCTGTCGCCTCTGGCGCTCGTTATAGACAAAGAGCTTGTTGCGGAAGGAAAGCTACAGCGTTACGGCTCGCAATTCAAATTCATCAACGGCGAAATTGCGATGTATACAGTGGAGAATCCTGCAACTCTCGACCAAAGAAGAGCCAAAGCTCTCCTGCCACCCATGGACGTCTACAGAGACACCATGGCCCAAATCTATCATTTGAAAGTTTCGGACACGGTTGTCATGGCGGTTCCGCCCACCCAGAAATAAAACCTACGCTGTAAAACTCGATCCGCAGCCACAGCTCTTCGTCGAATTCGGATTGATGAAGTTGAACCCCTGCCTCATCAGCGTCTCTTCAAAATCCAGCACCATGCCATGCAGATAGATGAAGCTCTTCGGATCGACAAAGATTCGAATCGGTGCACTGTTCGTCGGATCGCCCGCTGTCTGTAATCCCGCACCAAAAACATAGACGCGATCGCGCTCACGGGGCTGCGTATCAAACCGAATGTTGTAGCTAAGTCCCGAACAACCGCCGCCCTGAATCCCGACACGCAACCCACCCTGCTCCGGCGAAACACCTTCCTTCGCCATCGCGACGCGAATCCGCTTCAGAGCCTTCTCTGTAATCTGAATGCCCTTCTGATTCGACTCCTGTCCTTCAGCCGTCAGCACCTTCATCCCAGCCAGTGGGTCTTTAGCCGGAGCCGGCCCGGCCTTCCCAGCCGCCTCGACCTCCGCTGCGGTTTGTAAAGAAACCATCGCCATATCGTCAATCCTTGATGCCAAGCAAAACGATAGCGGCGCGACTGAGTGGACGCGCCGCTACCGTTGTATATCCAATCAGTCGAGCTTAGTGAGCAGCGGTAACAGCAACTGCTTCTGTCTCGCCTACATTGTTCTTCTTCTTCCAGTCGCCAATCGCCGCGCGGATCGCATCCTCTGCGAGAACCGAGCAGTGAATCTTCACTGGAGGAAGAGCCAACTCTTTGACGATGTCGGTGTTTGTAATCGAGAGCGCTTCGGCAACCGTCTTGCCCTTGACCCACTCGGTAGCGAGCGAAGAAGAAGCAATCGCTGAACCGCAGCCAAAAGTCTTAAATTTGGCGTCTTCAATCACCTGAGTCTCGGGATTCACCTTGATCTGCAGGCGCATCACGTCGCCGCACTCCGGCGCACCTACAAGGCCGGTACCTACTTCGGCCGCGCCCTTGTCCAATGTGCCCACGTTTCGCGGATTATTGTAGTGGTCTACGACCTTATCGCTATATGCCATGGTAAATTCCTCGTTATTTAGATGATACTCGCATCCGTCAGGGTGCGCCAGATTACTCTTCGGCCCCGCCGCCGTTACTTTTCTGATGCAAATAAACCTCCTAAGGCTCCATTTATCAGGCGCCACGGGGAGTAAGCTGCTCCCATGCCACCCCAGAACACCTTCCCCGGCGTCTTCCTTGAGGAACTTCCAGGGTCCCCGAATCCGATCGAGGGCGTCGCCACCAGCACGGCAGCGTTTGTCGGCCCAACCCTTATCGGCCCTGCTGACTCCGCTCCCAAGCTCCTTACCTCCCTGAGCGACTTCGAGTCCATCTACGGTGCTGGCTCCGATCTCACCTTTAGCGATTCACCGATTCCTCTCCACAATTTCCTCTTCTCCGCCGCTCACGCTTTTTTTGAAAACGGAGGCCAGCGCCTCTACGTCGCTCGAGTCGCCGCTGGACAGGCAGGTGCAGCTCCAACCCCGGCCGACTATCGAGCCGCCCTCACCACTCTTGAGCCCCTCAGCAATGTCTCCGTCGTAGCCGCCCCGGGCAGTACCGTCTTCGCCGGTAGTTCTCTGGCTCAGGTAGCCGCCATCCACGCCGAGTTCATCGCCCACGTTAGCCGTCCTGCCGCATATCGCTTTGCCGTCCTCGACCCGCCGCCCGGTGCCTCCAACACGGATATCCAGGCCATACGTGCACAAATCGACTCTCGTTACGCCGCCCTCTATTACCCCTGGGTCACCATCGCCGATCCAGCTGGCGGCGCAACACCGATTCCCGTCCCACCTTCGGGCTTTATCTGCGGCATATACGCCCGCACCGACACCCAGCGGGGAGTATTCAAAGCACCGGCAAATCAACCCCTTCTTGGAGCCCTTGGCTTCGAGCGCTCTATCGCCGACCCCGAATCCAACGCCCTCAACGACCTCGGCATTAACACTCTCAGATCGTTCCCCGGTCAAGGCAATCTGGTCTGGGGCGCTCGCACAACTACTTCCGACCCCGATTGGACATACATCAACGTCCGCCGCCTTTTCATCTACATCGAATCATCAATCGACAAAGGAATCCAATGGGCGGTCTTTGAACCCAACAACGATCTGCTCTGGGCGGCCCTCACCTCGCGCATCTCAAGCTTTCTCGTCACCGCGTGGCGCCAGGGCGCACTTCAGGGAACCAAACCAGAAGAAGCCTTCTTCGTTAAATGTGATCGCACCACCATGACTCAAAACGACATCGACAATGGTCGCCTCATCTGTCTCGTCGGCATGGCAGCAGTTCGACCCGCAGAGTTCGTCATCTTTCGTATTGCAATACAGACAGGCACCAAACCATGTCCTTAAGTTCAAATGGGCACATCATTCGTAAAATGATGTGCCCATCTGTCTAACCCTGCTTCTAGTTTAGTGAGCAGCCCACTCAATCTTGCTCAGGTCGATGCCTTCCTTCACCATCTCGTACAACGGCGAAAGCTCACGCAGCTTCGAAACAACATCAATCAACTTGTCCGAAACATAGTCCACTTCAGCCTTCGTGTTGAAACGGCCAAGACCGAACCGGATCGAGCTATGCGCCACATCGTCGCCGAGACCGAGAGCCTTCAAAACATACGATGGCTCCAGCGTCGCTGACGTGCACGCCGAACCCGAAGAGACTGCGATGTCATTGATGCCCATCAGCAAGCTCTCACCCTCGACATACACGAAGCTCATGTTCAGATTGCCGGGCAGATGGTGCTCCATGTTGCCATTGACGTGAACATAATCCAAAGCCTTCTCAAACTTCGCACGGAGATAGTCACGAAGCTCTGTCTCACGCTTCGCCTCGGCTTCCATCTCTGCGCCCGCAATCTCGCAAGCCTTGGCCAGGCCAACGATGCCCGGAACATTCAATGTGCCCGAACGCATGCCACGCTCGTGGCCTCCGCCGTTAATCTGCTCGGAGATCTGAACCCGAGGATTGCGGCGGCGAACATACAACGCACCAATACCCTTCGGTCCATAAATCTTGTGACCGGAAAGGCTCAGCACGTCGATGTTCATCGACTGCACGTCAACGGGCACCTTGCCTACAGCCTGCACGGCATCCGTATGGAAGATCACGCCCTTCTCATGGCACAGCTTGCCGATCTCAGCGATTGGTTGAATCACGCCGATTTCGTTATTGGCAAACATAATCGACACGAGAATCGTCTTGTCATCCATCGCCCGCTTCAGGTCTTCGATATCGATCAGCCCATCGGCCTGAACGGGAAGATACGTCACTCGATAGCCCAGCTTTTCGAGCTTCTTACAGGTGTCCAGCACAGCTTTGTGCTCTGTCACCTGCGTAATGATGTGATTGCCGCGCTCGCGATACATCTCGGCGATACCCTTCAGCGCCAGGTTGTTCGACTCAGTTGCGCCGCTGGTAAAGATGATCTCTTTGGAGGTCGCTCCAATCAGCTTCGCAACCTGCTCGCGGGCATTTTCCACGGCCTTCTCTGCTTCCCACCCGAACGAGTGGTTGCGGCTCGCCGCGTTACCGAAGGTCGACGTGAAGTAAGGCATCATCGCCTCCAAAACGCGCGGATCCAGTGGCGTCGTCGCATGGTTGTCCATGTAGATCGGCAGATGCACGCCCTCAGGCAAAGACACCGAAGACTCCGTGACAATAACTCCGTTGTTGCTCATATCGTGTCCCACTCCAAAATCAAATCTGTTTTTACCGCGTTTTGCTGTCTTTGAATTGACCAGCTCTTCCGAAACTCTATAGGGCGATACTCACGAGACCACCGCCAACCGGCGCCCCTGTCCCCGCAGGCTCCATATCCGCCTCAACGAGATCTGAGATGTGAATTCCGCTCAACAGGTCCTTGATGCTGTCGTTTACCTTGCGCAGTGGTTCTTTGATGGTGCAAGTACTCGTCAAGTCGCAAGCTCCGTGAATCGTAATGCAGCTTGTGATGAACAACGGCCCATCAATCGTGCGAATCACCTCAAATGCCGAAATCTCCGAGGCTGGCCGAGATAGTGCATACCCACCGTTCGTTCCCGCATGGGAGACCAGCAAGCCACCCTTCGCCAGTGTCTGGAGTATCTTCGCCAGCAATTGGGGAGGGATATGGTATGCCTCAGCAATATCCTTCGCGCTGTGTGCGCCACCTGTCTGTTCGGCGAGATATTTCAGCGCCATCAGACCGTAGTCCGCTTTTTTGGTCAGACGAAGCATATTAGCTCTTACTCCATGAAGATTGCCAAGAATACCGACAATTAAGGTCGTACTTAGTGTACGTCTGGAATGGCGCGCACGCAACCAGCTTTACCACGCATTTCACCATCACTTGACCACAAATTCGCGTCACCAAATTACACTCAAAACGCTGTTGACAAGGCGCTTCAAGACGGGCAGAATCCATACCATTCACACCTCCCCATCCATGACCGCCCAGTGCAAACACCCTATCGTCAAAGTGGTCGCCCGCGAGGACGATGTCGAATTTGTCGAATGCCAGCAGTGCGGAGAAGTATTTGATTCCGTTGAGTTTAGCGATATGGCGCTAGAGGAAGAAGAGACGACAGATTCTTCGACGGAAGACTAAGCCGCCGCCTGCTGCGACCCACTTTGTGGGCCAGGTCCATTGATCCGTCGAAACACAATCCACGCATATTGTGCGGCCGACAACGGCGCCAGCACTGCAATCGCACGTATAAGTCCGTCTCGCACAGATCCAATCCAGGGCGATGCAAACACCTTCCCGCAAAGCACTGCAATCAAAGCGGTTATCTGCACCAATGTATTCAGCTTGCCAAACAGACTCGGGCGGAAATCCCTTAGCGTGCCCGTCGCAAAGAGCAACGTCGAGATCAATAAAATCCCCAAATCGCGACTGAAAACCAAAACCGTGACATACCGCGGCACTAATCCGACATGTGTAAATACAACAAACAAAGTACTTAGGAGCAACTTGTCAGCAATAGGATCAAGATACTGCCCCAACGTCGTCCGCTGACTCAACCATCGCGCTAACAACCCATCCAGCGCATCGCTGATCCCGGCCAATATAAACAGCGCAAATGCCATTTCGTAGTGTCCATCGAGGATTTCGATCACTAGAAAAGGGATGATAAACAACCGCATCAAAGTCAGCAGGTTGGGCGCAGCGCGAAATTGGCTCAGAAAGGGCACGTCTCGGATTAGTCAATCGTAACTCATGCCGGTCGCGTAGTTGCCCTAAGATGGCGATTCCGTTTACACTGTAGTGACGCACCCAGGCGCGTAGCTCAGTTGGTTAGAGCGCTACCTTGACACGGTAGAGGTCAGCGGTTCGAATCCGCTCGTGCCTACCACTTCTACGGTCCGCTTTGAGATTTTTCTATTCTCAGGCTTGATTTCCGGGAAGTTTCTGCGATTCGAGATTGGAGTATTTCGTCATGGCACAAAAATGTGATCTTTGCGGCAAGGGTCCGCAGTTCGGCAATAACATCTCGCACGCCCACAACACCACCCGGCGTCGCTGGAACGTCAACCTGCAGCCCGTAAAGGCTCAGGTCAATGGCGCAAGCAAGCGTATGCGCGTTTGCACCAGCTGCATCAAGACCGGCAAAGTCGTCAAAGGCTAAGCTTCATCGCACTTAAACAGGTCGCCCCAGCCACGTAATCGATGGCTGGGGCTTTTCCTGTTTTTCCTTAGTTATTGCTTGCTGAAATCCAGGGATGCGCTGTTGATGCAATACCTCATCCCTGTTGGCTTTGGACCATCAGGGAATACGTGTCCGAGATGGGCGCCGCACTTCGCGCACGTTACCTCGACCCTGCGCATTCCATGCGTATTGTCTTCATGCGCTTCTATTGCATCCTCTGAAACGGGAAGCCAAAAACTCGGCCAGCCGCTTCCTGACTCGAACTTCTTGTCAGATGTGAACAACGGTGCATCGCAAGCAGCGCAGTGATAGATCCCGTCTTCATGGTTGTTCAGTAATGCACCGGTAAAGGCTCTTTCTGTTCCTTTTTCACGCATTACATGAAACTGCTCCGGGGTCAGCAGTTCGCGCCATTCTGCTTCTGTCTTTTGAATTTTCTCGTTTTTTGCTGTCTCAGCCATCGCTCAAGTCTCCTATTTTATAAGATGCTTATGCGCTGCTTTCGCTGCGTCTACGCTGTGGCTGAGTCCTTTGCGAGGACTTCGATCTCTACCAGTGCATCCTTCGGGAGACCTGCTACTGCCACAGTAGACCGCGCCGGAGGTACTGTACCCGCAGGCGCCAGGAAGGTAGCGTAGATCTCGTTCATGGCCGCAAAGTCGCTCATGGACTTCAAGTAGACTGTGGTTTTGACGACGTGGGTCATATCAAGGCCGGCCTCTGCCAGAACTGCCTTGATGTTTTCAAAGACGCGTTTCGTCTGCGCGGTGATGTCGCCCGGGACTAGCTGGCCCGTAGCGGGGTCGAGGCCTATCTGGCCGGAAGCAAAGAGCATATCTCCAGATCGAATGGCTTGAGAATAGGGACCGATGGCGGCTGGAGCTTCTTTGGTTGCAATTGCGGTTTTCGCTTGATCGCTCATATAGCGCTAAGTTTATCGCCTTTCGTTGTCTGCAAATTGGGCGGATTTGCTGGATGAAGAGGTGAAAAATATCTGGGTGTCACGCGGCATGGTGCGGAAAACGGGCATATTATCGGGGCGAGGTGCAAACGTATGGGAATTCTCGATACGATTCAGGCATTGGCTGGTCAGGCAGGGGACGCAGCCCATGGCGATCAGGCGAAGGTTGCCGGTGGCTTTATTGAGGCACTCACAAAGCATCCTGAGGGCATTCAGGGAGTGCTGGATAGTTTGAAGGCTAACGGGATGGGCGAGCATCTTGGTGCGTGGACTAGTGGCGCTGCCGCGACTGCTACGCCGGAGCAGGTGCAGCAGGGTCTGGGTTCGACTGGGTTGATTGAAAAGACCGCTGAACATGCGGGTGTTTCGCCGCAGGTGGTGCAGACTGCGCTGGCGACTGTGCTTCCTATGCTGATTCAGCATTTTGCTCCGAATGGTCAGGCTGCGGAGCAGAGTTCGATTGGCGGAATGGCGCAGGAGTTTCTGGGGAAGTTTATGAAGTCGTAAAAACGAAGAAAAATGCCGTGAGAGCTTCGTGCTTTTGCGGCATTTTTTTGTGCGTGGTGGAGTGTGGTTTTTGCTGGGGTTTTTGCGAAAAAACGGGTGTTCGGTGTGGTGTTTTTGTGGTCAGTTTGTGGTGAAACGGGTGGATAACGTGGACAGCGGGATGATACGTTTTCGACGGTCGAAAATTTTGCAGCGATTTCAACTTTATTTATCCACAGGGTTGAGGGGAAAAAATGTGGGTATTTGAAAACAGTCGTCGCGGAGGGATCGGCATCGTAGCATGGGGTAGCACCAAAATGGAGACTAATACTTTGAAAGCAAAATGGTTGTTTGGCGGTATTTTGGCTTCGGCGATTGCGATGCCGGCATTTGGGCAGATCACAATTACGATTGGCGCACCTCCTCCCCCTATCCGCTACGAGGCGCGGCCACCGATGCCGGGCGACGGCTATGTTTGGATTGAAGGCTACTGGGGCGCGCGGGGCGGACGGTATGTCTGGGTTCCGGGCGCGTGGCAGCAGCCTCCATATGGCGGGGCTTACTGGACGCATCCGCACTACGATCATTACGAAGATGGATGGCATATGCATGAAGGCCATTGGGACCGTGAGGACCATGGCGACCACCATGACCGTGACGACCACCATCATGATCATGACGACCATCATGACCATGACGATCACCACGACCACTAGAGAGAAGCGCAATCAGGAACAAAAGCAAGGGCCGCCCAGAAAGCGGCCCTTTGTTTGGTGACAACGCCCCGAAGGAATGTGGGTGGTGGAACACAGCCCTAGCGGAGGGATCGGCATCGAAGTATGGGTAGTGCAAATGGAGGCTAAGGCTATGAAAGCAAAATGGTTGTATGGCGGTATTCTGGCTTCGGCGATTGCGATCCCAGCTTTTGGGCAGATTTCAGTTACGATCGGCGCACCTCCTCCTCCGATCCGCTATGAGGTTCGGCCACCTATGCCGGGTGAGGGCTATGTTTGGGTTGATGGGTACTGGGGACCAGATGACGGGCATTATGTCTGGATTCCGGGAGCGTGGCGGCGGCCTCCGTTTAACGGGGCTTACTGGAGCCATCCGCATTACGACCATTACAACGATGGCTGGCACATGCATGAGGGCCATTGGGACCATGAAGACCATGGCGATCATCATGATGATCATCACCACCGCTAGATTCACGGGGCCTACCTCATTCCATAGGCTGGGTCGTTTCCTGTTGGCTTACATGCAAGAGCGGTTCGTGCTTCGCATGAATGGGGCACCCGGGTTGGGTTGGTTTATGACTTGGGGGTTCGTCGATTGGTGGTCCATTCGGATTCGATCTCGATGGGGTTGGGTTTGCCGGTGGCGTAGTGGTTGAAGCTGCTCCAGCGATAGTCTTCGGGATGGGTGACGAGGCCGCGAGTGACTGGGTTGCGGTGAATGTAGCGGACCTTTTCTACGAACTTGCCCGTTGTGAAGGTGTTGAAGTCGTAATAGCGGGCTTGCCAGAAGTTTTCGCGGGTGCCTTTGAGGAGTTTGGAGGATTCGCCTTTGATGACTCGGAGGAATGAGGAGAGGGTGCGGGTTTCTGGCTCGCTGGTGAGGAGGTGGACGTGCTCGGGCATGAGGACGTAGGCGTAGATGGCTAGCTTGTGGGAGTGGCGGGTCTTTTCGATGACTTGTTCGAGGGTATCTTTGGGGTTGGGGTGTTCGAGGAAGGGGAGGCGGTGGTAGCAACTGAATGTGATGAAGTGGAGTTGGCCGGTGTTATGGCGGCGTTCGAGGCCCAGTGGCATGGTTGGATTTTAGCCGGTGCTGTTGGAAAGCGGTTCGAGCTTCGCTCGAATGCCCACTCATGCGATGAAACCGCATGAATGGGGCACCCGGAGTATGAGGGGTTTTTATGTATGGGCCACTCGCCGTTCGAGGCCCAGTGGCATGGTTGGATTTAGCCGGTGCTGTTGGAAAGCGGTTCGAGCTTTGCTCGAATGCCCACTCATGCGATGAAACCGCATGAATGGGGCACCCGGAGTATGGGTGGTCATTTCTGTATGGCCTCCCTTATGTATTTCGGGGAGTTCCCTACTCTCCGCGGAGTGCGTCCATTGGGTTTGCCGATGCCGCGCGCCGGGCCGGCAGGTAGCAGGCCAAAAGGGCGGCGAACAAAAGAACCAGCCCCACCGTCCCGAATGCGGAGAGATCCATTGCACCGACGCCGAACAACATGGTTCGCATGGCGCGGCCTACAAAGTAGGCACCAAGCAGTCCGATGACTAAGCCGATACAGGCGAGCAGGAAGCCCTCTTTTACTACGTGACCAACCATGCGATTGCGGCTGGAGCCGAGGGCCATGCGCAGAGCGATCTCATGCGAGCGCTGGGCTACGGAGAAGGCCATCACACCGTAGATGCCTATGGCGGCGAGCAAGAGGGCTACGGCTGCGAAGCTGGCGAAGAGGATAAGGGTAAAACGATCGTTGGCCAGCACCTGGCTGCGAACCTGATCCATGGTCTGGGGCGTCGCCAAAGCAATCTGGGGATCAATCCTGTGTACGGCTGCAGCAATACTCTGGGTCATCGCCGTGGGATCTTCTGCCGTGCGCACTGCGATACCGGCGGTGGGCCAGGGGATCTGCCAGAAAGGTATGTATATTTCGGGATTATCTTCGCGGAGGCCGCGGCTGCGGACCGTGTGATAGACACCGACGATCTGCCATTCGATAGGAGGGCCGAGTTTGGTGACGCCAGGGATCAACTGTTCGACAACGACGCGCTGTTGGAGCGGATCCTTCCCTTTCAAATAGCGTTTTGTGAACTCTTCGTTCACAACGGCGACCTTTACGCTCGTAGCGTCGTCCTGATCGGTAAAAAAGCGGCCATTGACGAGACGTATTCCAAACGTCTGGAAGAAGTCCGGTGTAACCATTCCGAAACCCGCACCGGGCCGTTGCGAAGGATCGTTGAAGGCAGGTTGACCAGAGATGGTGAAGGGCATTCCAAAACCAGCGCCATAGAGTGGCATCCCGGTCATCGCTGTGACATGGGAGACGCCGGGAACCGATTGGATGCTGGCCAGGATCTGACGATAGTAGGCGACGATCGGCTGGGTCTCTTTGGCCCGCGACTCTGGAACGGGAAGTCCAAAGGTGAGGATGTGGTCGGTGCGGAGGCCGAGGTCGATGCGTGTGAGATTGACGAAGCTGTGAATCGCCAGGCCAGCTCCGGCGAGCAGCGCTAGTGCAAGAGCAAATTCACCGGCTACAAGGGCACGGCGCAACCGTTGACGACCAATGCCGGTTCCTGTGCGCCCACCTTCTTTGAGGGTTTCGGCGGGATCGACGCGCGAGGCAAACCATGCGGGGACGCACCCGAAGAGCAGTCCCGCAAGTGAAGTGATCAACAGGGTGAAGAAGAGGATGGGAAGGTTGAGGCGCAGATCAGCCTCAATGGGCAAAGTGTTCTCTGGCATCACCGCGATTAAACCGTGCAGCATGGCAAAGCCCACGCCGATGCCCAGCAGTCCGCCCACGATTGCCAGCAGCATGCTCTCCGTCAAAAGCTGAGCAAAGATTGCCTTTGGAGTCGCCCCCAAGGCACTGCGTATCGCCACCTCTTTCTGACGGGTCATGCTCTTGGCGAGCAGGAGATTGGCGACATTGACGCATGCGATGAGAAGAACAAAGGCCACCGCCCCGAGGAGAAGCCAGAGCGTCAGCTTTCTTTCACTGGGGAGGAAGTCGTTTTTGAGCGGCTCTACAAATGATCCCCACCCCTTATTGCTCTTCGGATAGGCCGTTGCTATGTGTGTGGTCACTGCATCCATGTCGGCCTGCGCCTGCTTGATGGTTACGCCGGGCTTTAGCCTGCCCATGACGAGCAGCCAGTGAAAGTCGTGATTAATTTGCTCAGGCTTGAAGACCAGAGGAACCGTCAGTTGTCCTTGACCGCGATCTGACAAACCTGGCGCGAGCACACCTACGACCGTATAAGGGTCTCCGTCCATGCGTAGAGGCGTGCCGATGATTTTGGGGTTGCTGCCCAACTTCAGCCAGAGTTTGTGCGTGAGAATGACGACGTGTTCCTTGCCTGGTTGACCCTCCTCTGGCAGAAAACTGCGACCGAGATAGAATTCATTGCCCATCATTCTGTAGAAGTTGGGTGTGGCGCGTGTGCCCTGGATGAACTCGGGCTGGTCTTTCGTTGCAATATTGAAGGCGCCGCCGGTCCAGGCATCGAGGTCCTGGAATGCTGTACTTTGTTGCTTCCAGTCAGTGAAATCTCCCGCCGAGACGCCGTTGTGAAACGTCTGGATCTTCGACCAGACCATCACGAGTTGATTGGGCTGAGGGTATGGCAAGGGTGCCAGCAGAGTTGCATAGTCTACGGTGAAGATCGCGGTATTGGCTCCAATGCCCAGCGCCAATGTTAGTAAGACCGTAATTGTGAGGCCTGGGCTCTTCCAAAGCATGCGCAGGCTGAAGCGGACATTTTGAAGCAGTGTCTGCATAACGCTCCTCTTTGATGCAGCGGAACTAATGTGTCAGCAATTACAGGGACGGAATATACACATCTGACCAGCAAGACGGCCGAGAGTTAGCAACAAAAGTAAAACGGCCTAGTAACTATGGGAAGGAGAAAGTATTAATTTTCGAATGTGTCGGGTGAGAAGGGGCCTTGTTGCCGGATACGACACGGCGGAGCTTTCCGTTCCTCAAACGCGATTTGCAGGAGGCTGGACTACTGGGCTTCGGGTGGGACGGTGTCTAGGGAGCCGCTGAAGTAGCTTTCGCGGAAGCGGATGTTGGCGTCGGGGTAGTCGGGGATTTTGACTCGGATGGAGTGCATGCCGGGGGTGGGGTTGCCGTTAGCTTCGGCGTGGGGTTGGAAGCTGAGCAGATAGTAGTTGTGGATGTGGTTGGAGAGCTGGTGGAGGCCGTTGTCGAAGCCCTTTTGCGTGGTGAAGTTGATGTACTCGCCGCCGGAGAGTGCGGCTAGCTCGTGGGCGGCGTTTTTCTTGACGGCGTTGACCGCCATGACGAGGAGGCCGATGGGGCCGCTGCCTCCGCCGTATTTGAGGTCGTTGAGGATCTCGGTTTTGCCGGGGCCGAAGGCTACGGAGTCGACTACGGTGTTGGTGCGGCCTAGTTGGGCGATGACTTTGGCGGCCTTGATCTCGCTGCCGTGGTCGCGGGTTTCGCTGACGAGAAGGATGGCGTGGCGGTAGTGGTTTTTGCGGGCCTCGAGGAGGTTGGCGGCGAAGGAGACGGCGTCGAGGGTGGCGGCGGCGGAGTCGTCGCAGGTGTCGAGCTGGGAGAGGGCGGTGAGCATGGCGCCGGGGTCGGCGGAGAAGTCGCCGAGGAGGGTGGGGGTGGCTCCGTAGGTGATGACGGCGACCTCGCGGGGGGCGTCGCCAGCTACGGCGTCGACCATGGTGGCGAGGCCTCGGAGCTTGGCGAACTCGACGGCGGCGGAGCGGCTGCACTGGATGACGACGGCGAGGGAGAGGCCGAGGGAGTCGGTGTCTTCGTCGAGGTGGATGGTTTGGGGGATGCCGTTGTCTTCGACTACGAACTGCTCGGGCTTGAGGCCGTAGAGGATTTCGCCGTGTTTGGTTTGGACGGTGGTGGGGATGAGGACTACGTTGGATTGGGTGCGGAGGGTGAAGTCCTGATTGGACTGCGCGAGGGCGGTGGTTGCGAGGAGGAGAGGAAGGAGGGGCCGGAGCTTGGGTAGAGGCATCACTTTGGTCAGGATGACATAAGTTTGGCTGTTTTTTCGATTTGAGTTTGGAATTGCGCTGTGGCGGCGCGTGCAGAGGCGAATCTTACGGGGATACACTCGATTCAGGATGAGGATAGTTCGCGCATCGGTGGAACAACGTCTGGAGGCTTTAGAACTGCTGGCAGAGTATTACGAGGCTGTTGATGTCGTTAAAAGAGACACGCTTGCGGATGTTGAAGGCTTTCTTCGGGATGAGGCGGCTGGGTTGTGGATCGCTTATGTGGAGGAGATGCCTGCAGGCTGTGTTGTTCTGCGGCCACTGCCTTCTATGGGTTCTGCGGGGGAGTGTAAGCGGCTGTATGTGCGTTCGCAGTTTCGGGGGAGAGGTATTGCTGAAGCGTTGCTGGATGCGATGGAAGATTATGGCCGGGTGCTTGGGCTGAAGGAGATTTATCTCGATAGCAAGGACGATCTTACGGTTGCGATCAATCTGTACAGGAAGCGGCAATATGAACCGTGTGCGCCTTATAACGATAATCCGCAGGCCACGATCTTTATGCGCAAGGTACTGACCGCTCTTTAGAAGAGCTATGATTCTCGGCGGTGGTGCTTAGGGTGCGGGGGTGCTCGCGAGGTGCGGCGATGATTGAGGTGAATGAAGCGGGGGCGGGTCGGCCTGTGACGATGACGGTTGGGCAGAGGATTCGGGTTACTCTGGCGGAGAACCGGACGACTGGGTATCGGTGGCAGGTGGGTGGGGACTGCGCGGGGATTCTGGCGGTGGAAGAGGATCAGGCAACGCCGGGTTCAGGGCAGCCAGGGGCGGGTGGAACGAGGATGTGGGTGTTTGCGGCGAAGGCGGAGGGAAAGTGCGAGCTGCGGTTTGAGTCGGCGCGCGCGTGGGAGGAGACAGCGACCGGGAGGATGGTGTCGTTCCCGGTCGCGGTGGTGAAGGGTGGTTGAGGATTACTGCACGCTGCGGATGGTCCAGAGATCGTTGGCCAGACGGGGGTTGGTGAGGTAGGCGTAGGGCATCTTGAAGTAGCCTTTGAGGCCCCAGGATTTGCCCCATGAGTTGCGGATGAGGAAGGTTTGGGATTTGTCGTCGTAACCGACACAGAGTACGGCATGGCCACCGACTACTTTTTCTCCGGACGCTGGCATGGGGAGAATTCCGGTCTTGGCTACGGCCTGGCTTTCGAAGGACTCGTAACAGGTGAAGCCGAAGACGAAAGGAAAGCCTGAGGCTAAACATCCTTTGAGTGTGTTGAGTTCCTGGATGAGGCGCTGGTAGAGGACGACGAGGTGCTGTTTGGCATCGGTGAAGGCCGCTGCTGGCGGCTGCTGGGTGAAGTTCGCGATGTTGTAGGGCCAGTCGGTTTCCGGTGGAGCGCCTAATGTGGCGACGCTCTTGATGCCGTCGCGAATCTGCGCGCCAGAGTCGGAGTTGACGGTGCCTTCCATGGAGCGCTCGTTGTAGTAGATGAAGAGGCGCGATGGGGTGAATTCGGTGAGGCTTGCCTTGATTTGATCGAATTCGATGGCTCCGGCGATGGCGTTGGCGGTGCAACTGCCGAGTTGGCCCTGGTCGTAGGGGGGCGGACATTTCTTGCTGAGGTCCACGCTGGGTGGAGTGTTGGCCTGATACGGCGCGGGTGCGGCATAGAGGAAGTCGCGTTGATCGGGAAGGTCAGGGACCCATCCATAGCGCTGGATCTTGCGGATAGTAAGGACGGGGGCCTTCTTTACAGGGATCTTCTTTTTGGCTTTGGCCATGACAGTTACTCCTTCGGAGTTCGATTTTTTTGATGGGCCCTTTGGGAGAGGTCACCGTTATAGCCCTTCTTGATGAGGTTCGCAAGATGGTTGCGCGAAATTCTGCGATATTCTCGGAGCGGCGGGGGAATCCTCTGCCGGAGTCCTAGAGAGATGCGATTGATGAAACCGATACTTGCCGCCGTTTTGATGTCTGCTGATGTGACCTCGGGCGTCGCTGCCGATAAGGCCGCTGCCGCTGCGCCTGTGTATCCGAAGGCTAAAACGGTGGAGCAGGTGGATGACTACTTTGGGACGAAGGTGAACGATCCATACCGGTGGATGGAGGATGTCGATTCGCCTGAGGTGAAGAGCTGGGTCGACGCGGAGAACGTGCTGACACAGAGCTATCTGGTGAAGACGCCGGGGCGCGAGAAGATGCATGCGCGACTGATGGAGCTGGTTAACTTTGAGCGGTACACGGTTCCGGTGCGGCGAGGGACGCGGTACTTCTACTCGCACAACACAGGTCTGCAAAACCAGAACGTGATGTATTGGCAGGAGGGGCTGACGGGCGAGCCGAAGGTGCTGCTGGATCCGAATACGATGTCGACCGATGGGACAGTGGCGATCAGTGGGCTGAGCATTACTGATGATGGGAAGCTGGCGGCGTACTCGATTGCCGATGCGGGAAGCGATTGGGTGAAGTGGCATGTTCGTGATATTGCTACGGGCAAGGATCTGCCGGATTTGATTGAGTGGTCAAAGTTCAGTGGGGCTTCGTGGTTGAAGGATGGCAGCGGGTTCTTCTATGAGGGCTATGACGCTCCGAAGGCCGATGCAATGAAGGCTGCGAACTATTACCACAAGGTCTTCTTTCATAAGCTGGGGACGAAGCAGAGTGAGGACAAGCTCGTCTTCGACCGGCCTGACGATAAGGAGATGAACGTTGGCGCGCAGGTGACAGATGATGGGCGATACCTGCTGCTGTACCAGACGAAGGGATCGAGCCCGAACAATGAGCTGGCGGTGAAGGACCTGGGGCATCCGGATGCTCCGGTGATTAAGCTGGCTACGGTGGCGGATGCTTTGTATGCGCCGATCGATAACGACGAGACTACGTTGTGGCTGAAGACTACGCTCAATGCTCCGAATGGCAAGGTTGTATCGGTTGATTTGAACCATCCCGAGCGGGCTAACTGGAAGACGGTGATTCCGGAGAGCAAGAACAATCTGGATTCGGTGTCGATGGTGCATGACACGCTGATTGCGAACTATCTGGCCGATGCGCAGAGCATGGTGGAGCTTTACTCGCGCGATGGCAAGCTGATCGATAAGCTTGCGTTGCCGGCGATTGGAACTGCTGCAGGATTTGGCGGCAAGCGGCTGGAGGATGAGACTTTCTTTCAGTTCAGCAACTTCACTACGCCGGGAACGATCTATCGGCTGGACATGAAGACGCGAAAGACGAACGTGTATCGGCAGCCTAAGTTGAAGTTCGATCCCTCGTTGTATGAGACGAAGCAGGTCTTCTATACGAGCAAGGATGGAACGCGGGTGCCGATGTTCCTTAGCTACAAGAAGGGGTTGAAGCTGGATGGGACGAATCCGACGTTGTTGTATGCGTATGGTGGTTTCAATGTTTCGCTGATGCCCGAGTTTTCGGCTTCGCACGTGCTTTGGATGGAGATGGGTGGCGTGTATGCGCAACCGAGTCTGCGTGGTGGCGGAGAGTATGGCGAGGCCTGGCATGAGGCAGGGACGAAGCTGAAGAAGCAGAATGTGTTCGATGACTTTATTGCGGCGGCGGAGTGGCTGATTGCGAATAAGTACACGAGCACGCCGAAGCTTGCGATCATGGGCGAGAGCAATGGTGGATTACTGGTAGGAGCTGTCGAGATTCAGCGGCCTGATTTGTTTGGCGCTGCGCTGGCAGGTGTGGGCGTGATGGATATGCTGCGGTTCGATAAGTTCACGATTGGATGGGCGTGGAAGTCAGATTACGGCGCGCCATCGGAGAATGCCGAACAGTTTACGGCGATCTACAAGTATTCGCCGTTGCAGAACGTGAAGGCCGGAGTGACTTATCCGCCGACGCTGATAACGACCGCGGACCATGATGACAGGGTGTTTCCGGCGCATAGCTTCAAGTTTGCGGCGGCCATGCAGGCTGCTCAGGAAGGGCCAAAGCCGGTGCTGATCCGTATTGAGACGCGAGCGGGACATGGCGGCGGGATGCCGCTGAGCAAGCGGGTGGAGCTGGCTGTGGACCAGTACTCCTTTCTGGTGAATGAGTTGGGTGTGGAGCAGCCACAGCCGTAACTACTAAGGGAATAACGATTCGGTTGCCGGGAGAGGGTTTTCCGGTGACAGCAAGATTGTTCGGTTCGAGACTATGAGTGACCATCCAGTGACCATCCTGGGGGATAGCGGAGAGCGACTTTCCGTTGTAGGAATGGCCCCAATTTTGAATCCGACAGGTGGCTCTGCGCGTCTTATAGATGCAAGGTGCCGCAGAAGGGTTTTATATGAAGCTGAGATTATCAATCGCGATGTTTTTGGTGTTTGCTCCGGGGCTGGCGCATGCGCGGCCCGTTACGAGCGCGCATATGCATACGCAACTGGTCCATGACCGTACGCCAAAGGCTCGGGTTCATACGCCGAGCGTTCGGCATCAGTAAGAACGATCAAGCCTGTTCCTTATTCAATTCAGGAACGGTATAAATAAAACAAAAAATGCATACCTCAGGGGCTAAAGCCCCATTCTTCTGTGTGTTCTGGTGCCTGGGCTAAAGCCCAGGCCTACCTCAGAAACCGAAAACAATAATGGCATATCGCCAAGAGAAGGCCAAGGGCTAAAGCCCGTGTAATTTGCAGCCTTTTTTCGCAGGGCTAAAGCCCTGCGCTCCCACCCAAAACCGCTCCCATCCAAAAACTACGGCAGGCTTTTTTCAATACCCTCTAAAAACTCTTTGTATTTTTCTGGGTTTTCGCAGGGGCTGAGGGCCTGTGCTCGCCCCGAAGAACAATGGCAGGCGTGTGGAGGGCGGCCTTGTGCGCTCGATTGCGGCGGCGATGCGAGAATAGAGGAGATGCTCCAACTTTCATCTGCCGGCAAACGGTTCGGCCAAAAACTACTTTTTGAAGATGCCAATTGGCTGATAACGCCGGACGAACGCACTGGTCTGGTCGGCGGCAACGGTACGGGAAAATCCACGCTGCTGAAGATTCTTGCGGGGGTGGAGTCTCTGGACTATGGCACGCTCTCGCGCGTGAAGGGGATGACCCTGGGGTATCTGCCTCAGGACGGATTGGCGCTGCGGGGCAAGACTGTGTTTGCTGAGTGCCTGTCGGTGTTCGACCATCTGCATGCGATGGAGGCGGAGGCGACTGCGCTGACGACTACGCTGTCGGAGGCGGACCCGAAGTCTCGTGAGTATGCCGCGGCGGCGGAGCGTTACTCGGATATTGCGGATCAGTTGCATGTGCACGATATCTATACGCTGGACTCGCAGGTGGGTGCGGTGTTGGGTGGGCTTGGCTTCACAAAAGAAGACTGGGCGCGACGGACAGAAGAGTTTTCTGGCGGCTGGCAGATGCGGATTGCGCTGGCGAAGCTGCTGCTGCAGAAGCCTTCGTTGCTGCTGCTGGATGAACCTACGAACCATCTTGATCTCGAGTCGAGGAATTGGCTGGAGAACTATCTGCATGACTATCCGAATGCATTCATTCTGATCTCGCACGACCGGTACTTTCTTGACGTGACTGTGAACAAGACCGTGGAGATATGGAACAAGCGGATGCAGACGTACCACGGTAACTATGAGAAGTATGTGACGCAGAAGGAAGAGAGGCGGACGCAGTTGATGTCGGCGTACAAGAACCAGCGTGATCGTATTGAGGCGCTTGAGGCGTTTATTAATCGGTTCCGGTATCAGGCGACGAAGGCGAAGCAGGTGCAGTCGCGGATTAAAGAGCTTGAGAAGATTGAGCGGATTGAGGTGCCGGAAGAAGAGGCAACGATTCACTTCTCGATCCCGCAGCCTCCTGCGAGCGGACGCACGGTGATGGAGGTCTCGCACCTTACGAAGCATTATGGGGAGAAACGGGTTCTTGAGGATTTGAATTTTACGATTGACCGCGGAGACCGCATTGCGCTGGTGGGCGCGAATGGCGCGGGTAAATCGACGCTGATCCGTATTCTGGCTGGGCTGGAGCCGGCGACGAGTGGGAATGTGAAGCTGGGGCATAACGTTCTGGCGGACTACTTTGCGCAGGACCAGTACAAGGTGCTGGATGGGAATGCGAAGATGCTGGATGACATCTGCGGGATTGCGCCGAAGGTTCCACAGGTGGAGTTGCGGAGCCTGCTTGGGTGCTTCATGTTTTCGGGCGATGACGTGTTCAAGCAGCTCGGTGTGCTGTCAGGTGGGGAACGCAATCGGTATGCGATGGCGAAGATGCTGGTTTCGCCAGCGAATATGCTGCTGCTCGATGAGCCTACGAACCATCTCGATCTGCGGGCGAAGGATGTTCTGCTGGATGCGATTGCTAACTTCACGGGTACGGTGCTGTTTGTATCGCACGATCGCTACTTTATCGATGGGTTGGCTACGCGGGTGTTCGAGGTAGAGGACCGGCGGCTGCATATCTATCCGGGCAATTACGAAGACTATTTGTGGCGTAAGCAGGGCGGGCCGGAGAAGGTTTCTGCTTCGCTTGCAAATGAGCTGACGGTTGCTGTGCCTGCGCCGATGGTTGTGGAGGCGCCGGTGGTTGTGGAAGCGACGCATGCTTCCGTGAAGAGACTGAATCCGATCAAGCTGAAACAGCTGGAAGACCGGCTTCGATTTACCGAGGAGGAGATTCCTCGATTGGAGACGGCGATTGCGGCGGCGGAAGAGAAGCTGGGTGTGTTTACCTCGGCGGAGGAGTCGCAGCGGACTGCGGCGGAGTTGGATCAGCTTCGCAGTAAACGGACGGAGGTGCTGGCGGAGTGGGAGGAGCTGGCGCTGACGCTTGAGGAGCAGAAACTGGCTTAGCGTATACTTCCGCGAAACAGCTGAGGAGGTATTTCTCTTGGGCGTTGCGCAGACAGATGGAGCTTTGTACGCGATTGTGAGTGGAGCCGCACCTTCGACCATCGATGACGTGGTTGCGGTGATGCAGGGGATCGACCAGGCGCTGGATGATAGCGATGGGCTCAAGTGGTTTAATCGGCTCTACATGATGGTGACGCAGGAGGTGGATCGAAACCCTCCGGCGGGTGGATGGAAAGATACGGCGTGGCTGGTGAAGCTGGATGTGGTATTTGCGAATCTGTACTTCAAGGCTGTGACGGACTGTCTCAATGGATCGGCGGATGCTCCGAATGCGTGGGAGGCCTTGATGGAGGCGCGGTGTCGGCCGGGGATCGATCGGATACAGTATGCGTTGGCAGGGATGAATGCGCACATCAACCATGATCTTGCGCTGGCGCTGCTTGATGCCGATAAACAGAGGAATGTGGTTCCGGGGCACGACAGTCCGCAGCACATTGACTATGAGGCGGTGAATGGCCTGCTTGAGACTGTGATGCCGGCTGAGTTGAAGATGCTGGCGACGGATGTTCTGGGACAAGTGGCGCAGGACACGGGGAAGATAGGGCGGGTGCTGGCGTTCTGGAATGTGTGCAAGGCGCGAGATCTGGCGTGGGACTTTGCGGATCATCTGCGAGGGTTGAATGCGCTGGCACAACCGGTGGCGATGAGGGCGCAGGACCAGGTGACGGGCGCGCTTGGGCGGGCGATATTGGCTTGTGCGTGAGATGAAGATTCGCGGCACGGCTTGACAGCAAGAAGCGCAACAAAGATATTCGATATATCCATGCGAAACATTTTCTACTGTTTGGCGCCTCAAGACCTGATGCTTTGTCGGGTGTTGTGTAGCGTGCCAGCGGTGGAAGTGGCGATTTAGTTTGCTTCGATTTTTAGCAAATTTCTGAAATCTCCGTTATCGCTACCGTTGGCTAATTCCAGGATTGCTCCCAATCGGACTAGAGCCGTTGATTGCCGGGATGCGTTGTCAGATTTCAATCGCATATCCAAAAATGTTTGCTCTTCCGGCACCTCATTTTGAAAAGACACGAAAGGTAACTTTTGACCTTGCGTAAACATTTTCAGGACTCTATTGTGGGAGAAACACCTCATTTTCATCTGATGCGGTTTTGAGCTTCGCTCATTTCTGCTCGGGGAGCTTTGCGGCTCTCACAGGAGAGGTGTCTTCCATTCCGACTCAAACGTAGATCTACCTCTTTATTTGTTCAACAGTAACGATTATCAGGAGAGCACTACCCATGAAGTCATTTTCAAGGCATATCCATCTCTATTTGCTGATGCTAGCGTTAGCGATGACGCAGTTTTTGTCGGCGCAGACTTTCCGCGGCGGTATCGCGGGAGCGGTTCAAGATAGCACCGGGGCCGTTGTACCGAATGCAAAGATTTCTCTGATTGGCACCGATACCGGCTACGCGCGCGAGACGGTTTCGACGAGCTCTGGCGATTACAGCTTTCAGGACCTTCCGCTGGGCAGCTACAGCATCAGGGTAGAAGCGGCAGGGTTTTCGGCGACGAAGATCGACAAGATTGTGGTGACACCGGGCCAGATCTATTCGCTGGATATCAAGGTTTCGGTGGTTGCATCGAGCGAGCAGATTGAGGTGAACGCGGCCGCGGTTTCGCTGGATACGGTCTCCTCGACAAACAACGCTGTGGTGAATGACAAGGCGGTTGCGAATATTCCGCTGAATGGACGCGACTATACGCAGTTGGTGAAGATTGTGCCGGGGTACAACGGCGCTGGATCGCTGAATGGAACGCGTACGAACCAGAACAATTGGCAGATTGACGGCGCGGACAATAACGACATCTGGCAGAACGGCGCGGCCGCCAACCAGGGCGGCGTGGGATCGATCGCCGGTGTGACGATTCCGATCGATGCGATCGACCAGTTTACGGTGCAGTCGCAGGGCAATGCAGAGGTTGGACGCAATGGCGGCGGATTGATTTCGCTGGCGATCAAGTCGGGTACGAACCGGATTCATGGATCGGCGTACTACTTCAATCGTAATGAGTTCTTTGCGGCGCGGAGCCCGTTTCTGCTCTCGACCCAGCGCAAGACTGCGCTGCGGAATCAGCAATACGGCGGATCGATTGGCGGTCCGATCATCAAGGACAAGCTTTTTTACTTTGCGAATTTTGAAGAGCAGAAGTATTTGATTCAGAACACAGCGGCGGCGACAGAGCCTACGGCTGCATACGTAACAGCTGCGACGAATCTGCTGACAGCCCACAATATTCCGGTGAATCCGCTGTCGATGAGCGTTCTTTCGCTTTGGCCGCAGGGCAACAAGGCCTCGGGACCGGCAAGCTCGGGCAACTATCTGGATGGACGTCCGCAGAGTGGATACAGCTATAACTCCATTGGCAAGATCGACTGGACGATTACGCCGCGGCAGACGTTGTCGGCGCGTGCATTTATCGGAACGGGCCGTCAGTTTGCTGCATCTGGAACAAACATTTTCGATTATTACCAGGTAGCTCCGGACATCACGCAGAACTTTACCGCAGTACACAACTGGGCGATCACGGATCACCTCTCGAACCAGGCGCTGGCCGGAGTCGGTGTGTTCAACCAAACCTTCAACGATCAGAACCACAGCTTCAACATGCCAGCGCTCGGATTGAATACGGGCGTGACATCGCCTTCGCTGTTCGGTGCACCGACGATCTCGGTCTCCGGACTTGATCAGGTTGGCGTGACGCAGGCGCTGGGCCGCAAGGATTACACAGGCCACCTGACGGATACGGCGACGTATGTCATTGGCAAGCACCAGTTCCGTTTTGGCGGCGAGTTCCGCCGGAACTACATGGACCTGCAGTATCAGCGCAATACACGTGGCACCTTTAACTTCACTGGGTTGGCAACGGCTATCAACCCTTCGACAGGATTGCCCAATGTTGCGTTGCCTGCTGGAGCGACCTCTTACGCGACGGACCCGACAGCGTCATCGAGTGTTCGCGCGTTGGCCGACTATTTGGCAGGCTTCGTCGCTTCGTCCAGCTTTACGCAGGGCGTTCTGCGCCGGGGAATTTACCAGAAGGCGTTCGATATATTCGCGCAGGACCAGTACCAGATCCTCCCAACCCTGACGCTGAACTATGGCCTTCGCTACACGTACAACGGGCCTTTCTCGTCCGACGGTGTACTCTCTGACTTCCGTCCGGGTGCTACAGGCGCCGATGCCTATGGCCTTGTAACTCCGGGTAGTGGGATCGACTCCATCTATCCGAAGAACGGGACGAATCTTGCTCCGCGCTTCGGTTTCTCATACCAGGCTGCTGAGAAGTTCGTGATTCGCGGAACTTACGGTATCTATTTCGATGTGCCGAACTTCAACGGATTCTTTGATAACCGTCCGGGCAACGGTGGCGCGTCAGGCGTACAGGCGAATCCGACTGGAGCGACGCCGGTTGAGAACCTGAGCCGGAACTTCTACCAGTGGACGACGGGAGTGAATCCCTTTGTAGGTGCGTCTGTTCCTGCGGCGTTCGGCCTGGCGACAATCAGCCCGAACTTCCGGACAGCCTACGTACAGAACTTCAATCTGAACACGCAGTACCAGGTAAGCCGAAACACGATTCTGCAGGTCAGCTACGTCGGTTCTGTGGGACGCAGGCTGTTCGACCTGATCGATATCAACCAGGCGAAGCTGGGCAGCGGGACGACGACGGCAACGTTGCAGCCGGGTCGGCCGTACTACTCCAACACTGCGATTCCGAATGCGAAGATCATTGCCGCGATCAACCAGATCGAGAGCGAAGGAACTTCGAACTATAACTCGGCACAGGTGATGCTGCGCACGAGCAACTTCCACGGACTGACGGCGCAGGGCTCCTACACGTACGGCCATGCGCTGGATGTCGTCTCCGGTACGCGCGGTTTTGCGCCGCAGGATTCGACCAACCTCGGCGGCGAGTACGGCAATGCTGACTTTGACGTGAGGAACACGTTCAACGGCTACTTCGTATACGAAGTGCCTAAGTTCACCGAGCACATGAAGGTGTTGACGAATGGATGGCAGGGCAATGCGTTCGTCACGGCATTTACGGGTGTTCCGCTGAATGTGAAGCTGGGATCGGGAGTCGATAACAGCCACACAGGCGAGTTCCAGGACCGTCCGAACCTGGTGGGCAGTCCGTCCGCTGGTCTTTCCCGGCAGATCTTTACGCCGACGAAGCCTGGTGCCGGAAAATATGTGCAGTGGTTCAATGCAAGCGCGTTTGCACCGGCCCCGGTGGGCACGTTCGGAACGATACAGCGCAATACTGTACGCGGGCCGGGCTTTGCCACTGTGGATGCATCGCTGGTGAAGAACACGCTCATCCGCGAGGGCATCAACCTGCAGTTGCGGGCGGAGATGTTCAACATCTTCAACCACACGAACCTTGCCAATCCCAGTGTGAGCACGCTCTCTTCCGCTACGTTCGGACAGAGCACGTCGACGCGCAACAACAGCGGCGCACCGGGCATTGGGCCGGGTGAGCCTTTCAACGTGCAGTTTGCAGGTAAGATTATTTTCTAACTACCTGCATGCTTTGACTGACCGGCACGGGCTGAGAGCGAAACGTTCTCGGCCTGTGTTGTTTTCGACCGATGTTTTACATGAAGGACAGGAGATTTTGAATGAAGCGTGTTGCTGCATTTTTGACTGGGGCTGCCTTGTTGGCGACGCAGCCGATGTTTGCACAGATGGGCGCTCCGGGAACGGAACGGGCGGGGATGCCGGCGGTTGCTGGACCGTTGGCGGCGAAGTATAAGGCCGATGCGGACAGGATTCTGCAGGCGGCGATGGCGGATAACGATGGGTATGCGGCGCTCGCGTATCTGACAGATCACATTGGGAAGCGCGTGAGTGGAAGTCCGCAGCTCAACACCGCAGTGGAGTGGGGCGCGGAGCTGATGCGGAAGGCTGGGTTGCAGAATGTTACCGTGCAGCCTGTGATGGTTCCGCATTGGGTGCGTGGAAATGAGTCGGCGACGATTCAGTACAAGGGCGAAGCGGGGACGATTACGAAGCCTCTGCATATGCTTGGGCTGGGCATGAGCGTGGGGACGCCTAAGGAGGGGATTACGGCTCCTGTGGTGTTTGTGCATGACTTCGCGGAGCTGGATGCGTTGCCGGATGCGCAGGTGAAGGGCAAGATTGTGGTATTCAATCCAGGTTGGCATGGATACGGCGTGGGCTCGATGTACCGGACTGGCGGGCCTTCGCGGGCTGCGGCCAAGGGAGCGGCTGCGGTGTTGGTGCGGTCGGCTACTGGTTTGGCGCTGCAGACTCCGCATACGGGGACGCTGCGGTATGACGAGAAGCAGCCGAAGGTTCCGTCGGCGGCGATCTCAGTGGAGGATGCGCTGCTGATCGAGCGGCTGGCGAAGGAAGGGCCTGTTACGGTCCATCTGCAGATGGATGCGCATATGGAGCAGGATGTGAAGGCTGGCAATGTGATCGGTGAGATTGTAGGGAGCGAACATCCGGAGCAGGTTGTGGTTCTGGGTGGTCACATCGACTCGTGGGATGTGGGACAGGGCGCGCAGGATGATGGCTCGGGCATTATGGCTACGTTCGAGGCGGTATCGCTGATCCACAAGCTGGGGCTGAAGACGAAGCGAACGATCCGGATTGTGTTCTGGGTGAATGAGGAGAATGGTGGCGCTGGTGGACGGGCTTATCGCGAGTGGGTTGGCGATAAGATCGGCGATCAGGTGGCCGCGATTGAGATGGATGGTGGCGCGGAGAAGCCGTTGGGAATTGGATACGGCGGATTCGGTGGGCCTCGGAGACCTGCGCCTCCGGCTCCGGGAGCTGCTGCGGCTCCTGCCGCGCCGAGCGGGTTCGATGAGAGCTCGCTTTCGGCTGAGGAGAAGCAGTCATTCGTTTACCTGAAGGATATTGCTTCCCTGCTGGGTTCGATCGGCGCGGATACGGTTTCGCCGGGCGGCGGCGGATCGGACATTGGGCCGATTGTTGCTGATGGCGTTCCGGCGCTGAGCCCGCGGACAGTGGGTGAACACTACTTCGACTGGCATCACACGGAGGCCGATACGCTGGATAAGGTTGATCCGGATTCGTTCAAGAAGAATACGGCGATGTTGTCGGTTGTGGCTTATGTGCTGGCTGATATGGATGGAAAGCTGGCGGGACGGAAGGGCTCGTTCCGCGAGTAGTTTGATTGGCTGTAAGAGGCGGCTGTTCCGAGTTGTATTCGGAGCAGCCGCTTTTTTGTGGTTTGCGTTGGGTGATTTGGCTTAGAGTGATCGCACCTTCTTCTGTAGAGGTGCGGCTTGTTTACTACCATCGTTAGTTTTGCTGTCAGCATGGCCTTTCTGTTTCTGATGTTCAGTGCGGCTTGCTCTGCGATTCAGGAGATTGTGGCGAACGCTTTGCGGTGGCGGGCGAAGACGCTGGAGAAGGGTCTTGCCGGATTGTTCCTGAGCGATGAGTTCAAGGAAGGGCTTTATAAGACTCCGCTGATTGAGGGGCTTTGCAGTCCGAATACGATTGGCAACCTGACGAGGAAGCCGTCGTACATTCCTTCCGCTACGCTCGCGATGGCGGTTCTTCATCTGGCGCAGGAGAAGAACATGAACCTTACGGGTCCGGCTGGCGCTTTGGCGACGACGGATTCGCTGGCCAAGACGGAGTCGTTGCTACGAACGATATTGCGCGGTTCGACAACGTTTGAGGAGCAAAAGGCGAAGCTCGAGGATTGGTACAACGACTCGATGGATCGGGTTTCGGGTTGGTATAAGCGCAAGTCGCATATGACGCTTTGGATTATCGGGATTGTGATTTGCCTCGCTTTCAATGCGGATTCGATTGCGTTAGGAAATGCGTTTTGGAATGATCCGACACTGCGTGCGGCGATCAATGAGGCGGCGACGGATTATGTGAAAAACGCTCCGAGTACGGAGGAGCCTAAGGATTCTTTTGTGCGGTTGAACAAGGTGCGGCAGCAGTTGACTACGATTCCGCTGGGGTGGTGCCGGGTTTCGAGTACGACTGATCTGCAGGGCGTGTGCTGGCCGAATCTTGCCGGGTCGACTCGGGTGAGGACGCCGGTGGATGTGCCGTTGGGTGATCCTCGGCGGGTTGTGGGTGGGGTTTCGGAATGGTTGTTGTGGAAGCTGGTTGGGATTGCTTTGACTGCGCTGGCTATCTCGCAGGGTGCTCCTTTCTGGTTTGATTTGTTGCAGAAGATTGTGAATCTGCGGTTGGGTGGGAATCCTCCGGCTACCGGTGGGGCTAGGTAGGTTCGAGGCCAGAATGAAAAAACAAGCAACGGCAAAGGCAAGAACAACAACAAAGACAAATACAGGGATTCTTCGCTGCGCTCAGAATGACGACTTAAAAACAACGGCAACGGCAGATCCTCTTCTGGGATCTGTAACGGCGACTGCAATTGTGGTGTTGGTTAGGTGATGTCGAAGGTTACTCCCTGGGCGAGCGGGAGGTCGGTGCCGTAGTTGATGGTGTTGGTGGCTCGGCGCATGTATTGCTTCCAGGCGTCGGAGCCGGATTCGCGGCCTCCGCCGGTTTCTTTTTCGCCGCCGAAGGCGCCCCCGATTTCGGCGCCGGAGGTTCCTATGTTGACGTTGGCTATGCCGCAGTCGGAGCCGGTGGCGGAGAGGAAGCGCTCGGCTTCGCGGAGGTTCATGGTGAAGATGCTGGAGGAGAGGCCTTGCGGGACGTCGTTGTGGAGGGCGATGGCTTCTTCGATGTCGCGGTAGCGGAGGACGTAGAGGATGGGGGCGAAGGTTTCGTGCTTGACGATGTCGGTTTGCTGGGGGAGCTCGACTAGCGCGGGCCGGACGTAGAAGGCTTCGGGGTGGTCGATTTGGGCGACTCGTTCGCCACCGGTGATGGTGGCCGGGGTGCAGCGGGCTTCGGCCAGGGCCTGGTGCATGGCGTGGAAGCTGCGCTCGTCGATGAGTGGGCCTACGAGAGTGCTGGATTCGCGGGGATCGCCTACTACAACGGAGGTGTAGACCTTTTTGAGTTGGGGGATGAGCTGGTCGTAGATGGAGTCGTGGACGATGAGGCGGCGGAGGCTGGTGCAGCGCTGCCCTGCGGTTCCCATGGCGGAGAAGGCTATGGCGCGGAGGGTGAGCGAGAGGTCGGCGGTGGGGGCGACGATGGCGGCGTTGTTTCCTCCTAGCTCGAGGATGGCTCGGGCGAAGCGGGCGGCCAGGCGTGGGCCTACGGCGCGGCCCATCGCGGTGGAGCCGGTGGCGGAGACTAGAGGGACTAATGGTGAATCGACGAGTTGTTGGCCTACGGTTGCGTCTCCGATGAGGAGGGTGGCTAGGCCTTTGGGGACGTTACCGAATTTGGTTGCGGCTCGCTCGAAGATGGCTTGGGTGGCTAGTGCGGTTAAGGGGGTTTTCTCGCTGGGCTTCCAGACTACGGAGTTGCCGCAGACCAGAGCTAAGGCGGCGTTCCAGCTCCAGACGGCGACGGGGAAGTTGAAGGCTGAGATGACGCCTACTACGCCGAGCGGGTGCCAGGTTTCCATCATGCGGTGCTGGGCGCGTTCGGATGGGACGGTGAGGCCGGCGAGTTGGCGGGAGAGTCCGGCGGCGAAGGTGCAGATGTCGATCATCTCCTGGACTTCGCCGAGGCCTTCGGAGAGGATCTTGCCGGCTTCGATGGTGACCAGGCGGCCTAGGGGTTCGAGGTTGGCGCGAAGTTCTTCGCCGAGGAGGCGGACTAGTTCGCCGCGTTTGGGCGCAGGGATGGTGCGCCACTGGAGGAAGGCTTCGTGGGCCTGGGCGATGGATTTTTGGGGGTCGGGGGTGGTGGGGAGCTGGGCTATGACCTCGCCGGTGATGGGGCTGTGGGAGGTGAGAGTGCCTCCAGTGTAGGCGGTGGTGGGGACGCCTAGCTGGGTGAGGATGGTTTCGACTTCGTGCTTGAGGGTCATAGGTTTTCTCGTGGTTAGCGTAGATGGTGAGGTGGGTGGGTGGCAAACGGTCTCTGTGATGTACCCCCCCCCCCCGATCAAACTGGTAAGTTGTTTATTTTCACGAATTTAGCTGGTTGACTGTTTCGCAAAATCGTCATTCTAAATGGGTTACGGGTAAATTCGTCTCCTGATTGGGGTTACGGGTCGTTAATGGGAAAAGCCCCTCTTCCGGGGCTTTTTCTTATCTCTAGTTTAATTGTAGCGGGTTGGAGATAACTCTTTTGCAAATGGGATCTTGCTTGTTTTGTTGGAGTTGAGTGGGCTTGGGGCTTGACATGAGGTATTGCTGGGAAATCGAAGGGCGGGTTTTGTAAGTTGCTGATTGCAAGTGCTTTATATTGATAAATCTTGCTGATTATGGTATAATACTAAAGTACCTTTTTTCTCAATTCGCGGTAGCGGAGGGATCGAATGAAACGAATCAGCCGGGATGTGGGAGAGCTTTTCAGGGAGTATGAGGGGTATGCGAACGGAGGCGGCGGGGAGGAGGAGGGCTCGCGGCAGTTTGCTGAGGTTTTTATGGCGGCGGATTCGGAGGGTGGGCGGGTGGTTTCGGCGGCGGTTTTGACGAAGGCTGTTGCGGTGAAGAGAAAGATGTTGGAAGGGGCTGGGAAGTATCGGACTAAGCTGGTTTCTTTGGAGGAGAGGCCGCTTGGGGATCGGTATGTTTTGGTGGAGACCGAGTGGGTGATGGAGTTTGAGACTGGGGAGAAGGTTGGGCTGCGGTCGACGTTTATTTTGTTTCGTGGGGAGGGTGGGTTGAAGATTGTGTTTTATTTGGCGCATCAGGATTTGGTGGGGGTTCTGAGGGAGCGGGGGATTTTGGTGGGTTAGGTGGGGAGAGCAACGGTGCTTGTTCGAGATGGCGTTTGTGACTTCGCAACGGAGAACGGTTCGCGCCTTGCGCGAATGCCCACCTTAGCGACGATAAGGCCGTCGCGAAGATGGGGCACCGGCTTTTGTGGCCTAGCTAAGGAAAGCGGTTCGCGCGTAGCGCGAATACCCCACCCTTCGCAAAAGCGCGAAGGATGGGGCACCCGGTTCCCGACTACGGTTTAGGGTTGGTTTGGGCGAGGACTTCGGCCAGGTGGCGGGGGCGGGTGGTGGTGTTTTGGGTGATTTGTTCGCAGCAGCTGAAACCGTCGGCGATGATGGTGGCTTCGGAGTTTAAGCGGATGGCGGGTAGGAGGACTCGCTCGCCTAGTTTTTGGGAGACTTCGTATTTGTCTTTTTCGAAGCCGAAGGGACCGGCCATGCCGCAGCAGCCTGAGTCGAGGAGTTTTACTTCGGCTCCGGTTTGTTGGAGGATGGCCATCTCGGCGGACATGTTCATGGTGGCCCGGTGGTGGCAGTGGCCGTGGACGATGATTTTGCCGGTGAGTTTTGGGGGTTGGTAGGTGGGGGCGAATTTTACGAGGAACTCGCTTAAGAGATAGGTTTGCGCGGCTAGCTTGGCGGCGCGGGGATCGTGGGGGAGGAGGTT
>Ga0210396_10000816_pt1 | contig 36426 bp, 44 predicted proteins | sample IncBWH17OmetaG_FD_155466 | JGI IMG/M metagenome (GOLD analysis project Ga0210396, IMG submission 155466) | Forest soil microbial communities from Barre Woods Harvard Forest LTER site, Petersham, Massachusetts, United States - Inc-BW-H-17-O ...
ACGCAAGAGCTCGTTACCGTTGCTTCCTTCCGGACCTGGCGGGGTTGGCGAGAGTGCGTCGCGCGGGACCGATGCCTGACCTGTTCGATTCTAACATCCCGATCGTACTCTTCCTTTTCCGGGCGGAATCGCCAACAATAGACGGGACGCAGTCCATAGAACTGATCATGACCCCTGCTGGCAGCTTGCAATTAAAGATCGCTCCACTGCCCACGGCGGTGCAACGCTACTTTGAAGTTGCACTGTATTTGCTTGTGCTGTGCGGGTTCGTAACCCTGGTCTCGACCGGAGCCTTGGACCTGCCTACGATTCTGCTGGTGAGCGCGGCGATCGCGTTTCGGGGATACCTGCTGACCAAGCGTCAAACTTTGCTGATTCCCGAGAGCTGGACGACCGCGCTCACCCTTGGCTATGTGGCCTTTTATCTCGCGGATTACTTCGTGTTTTCGGGTTTGTTCGTGACGGCAACCGTGCATCTGGTACTTTTCGTCATGCTGGTTCGCCTGTTCTCTACCAAACGGGATCGCGATTATTACTTCCTTGCGGTCATCTCCTTCCTCATGGTGCTGGCCGCCGCCGTGCTCACCGTAAACAGCATTTTTCTGCTGGCATTTGCCGCATTCATGCTAATGGCGGTCGTGACCTGCATCCTGATGGAGATGCGGCGGGCGTCGGCCCAGGCCACGGTTCGGGCCAAGTCCTCGAGCGATGACTCGGCGTACCGGCAGATGGCGTTCTCTCTGGCTGGGGCAGCACCCATGCTCGCGTTTTTGATCATGCTCGGGGCAGGGGCAATATTCTTTGTGCTGCCCCGCATATCGACTGGATACCTCAGCGCCTTCGCGCGCAGCCGTGAGATCAGCACTGGGTTCAGCGACCGCGTACAGCTCGGCCAGATCGGCGAGATACAACAGTCCAGTTCACTGGTGATGCACGTTCAGATCGACGGCGATCCGCATGGCTCCTACGACTTGAAGTGGCGCGGCGTAACCCTGAACGTGTTCGACGGCAAGACCTGGTTCAACCCGCATGCACAGCACGTGGTGACCAGCATGGGCGAGGGTCGTTTTCTCCTGCTTCAAACCGGCTCACGCTGGAAGAAATTTCAGCCTTCCGAGCCTGCGCAGACTATTCACTATCGGGTTTTGACCGAGCCCATGGCCAGCAACGTTTTCTTCCTTGCGCCCACTGCCAGGCTTCTGCAGGGTAACTATCGTTTGCTCTCAATGGATAACGGTGATGCCGTCTTTGATCTCGACCCCGAGCATCCGGTTGGCCGCTACGAGGCCACGTCTGATATTGCTCAACCCAGTCCCGGCGAATTGCGTGCGGCCTCGACCGATTATCCGCCTGAGATTCTGTTGAACTATCTCCAGTTGCCACCGCTGGATGGTCGCGTCGTATCTCTGGCCCAGCAGATCGCGGCTTCCGCGGACAACACTTACGATAAGACGACTGCCGTGGAACGCTATCTGCGCACACACTTTGGATACACGCTGCAACTTCCGCGCACGGTTCCGCGTGATCCCGTGGCCCATTTCCTCTTCGAGCGCAAGCAGGGACACTGCGAGTACTTCGCTTCGTCGATGGCCATCATGCTGCGCGTGGTGGGCATTCCCTCGCGGGTGGTGAATGGTTTCCGCACCGGGGAATTTAACGACCTTACTTCCCAGTACCTGGTTCGGGCCAGCAATGCGCACTCCTGGGTGGAGGTGTATTTTGCGGGCTTTGGATGGATCAGTTTTGATCCCACTCCGGCGGCGCCCGTGCAGACGCGAATTGGTTGGAGCAGGGGAGCGTTGTACCTGGACGCATTGGCTTCATTCTGGCGGGAGTGGGTCATCAACTACGACGCGGGCCATCAGTACAATCTGGGCCGCGAGGTCTGGCGCAACAGCCTGGAGTGGTTCCAATGGACACGAATCTGGATGCGCCGGCATCATGAGGCGCTGCTCGATGCAGCTCGTCGAACTTCGCGGACGATTTCTGATTCGCCCGTGAAGTGGAGTCTCGGGGGAGCGGTTGTCGCACTCGCAATTGTTTTGGCGGCTAGCGCTAGGCGGCTGTGGCGAGGCTTTCGCAGCCGCCGGCTGGCGGCTCGTCCGGAGAAATCTCCGAGCCTGGCCGCAACCATCTGGTACGAGCGCATGACGCGAATTCTCGTGAAGAAGGGCTGGCGCAAGTCCCCAGCCCACACTCCGGAAGAATTCCTGATGTTGATTCAAGATGAGTCTATGCGAGCGCCGTTGGCAAGGTTCACCCAGCATTACGAGTCCGCCCGCTTCGGGGGTTCGGCAGAGGATGCGCAGCGCCTGCCTGAACTCTACGAGGAAGTCTCGACAGCGGCTCGCCGCTACACTGGATTCCGTCCAAGTTAACGAGTCAGTTTGAGTTTGTCGCCAGCCACCAACGGCGCACCGCAACGACGGACCAAACCGCCTCGACCACTCCGAAAGGCCAAGCGCCCAGGAGGAATCCATAGGCCGAACCCAACAGGCACGCGCCGGCGAATGCCAGGATGAACCATGGGTTTCGGTCTTCGAAGGCGTAGCACACCAGCATCGCGGTGACGGCGAACAAACCGAACCACGTCAGTCGATTCAAGTCGGCACTCCCATGGCTTTATTTTCTATTGTTTCAACGATCCTTCGAAGCTCCATCTGGCGTGAGGCTGCGTCTCGCGAGAACGAGACTCTCATCGGAGTAGCCACTTGGTCCCGAATGTTAGAATAGAGGGATTCCATGCCTAATCAGAAGCCTACTGTAGCCAACGAAAATGTGCTTGAAAACCACGGCCCGACGCTCGGGTCCCGGCCCAAGGTCGGCTTTGTCAGCCTGGGCTGCCCCAAGAATCTTGTCGACAGCGAAGTCATGATGGGCATGCTAGCGCAAGGCGGCGCCGAGTTGGTATGCCGCGCCGAGGACGCCGATGTCATCGTGGTTAATACGTGTTCATTCATCGCCAGTGCTCAGCAGGAATCGGTAAACACCATTCTCGAAATGGTCGGTCACAAGACTGATGGTCGCGCGCAGAAACTGGTTGTTGCCGGATGCCTGGTCGAACGTTTTCGCGACGACATCCGCAAGAATATTCCACAAGTGGATGCAGTGGTGGGCACGGGTGAACTCGAGAAGATTCTTGCGGCGGCGGGGATTGCGGCTCGACCAGCGAATCCTTCTCCGTTTAACATTTTGACTTCGCGTCCCGAAGGCGACGCTCGCGAGGCGCAAGGCCGGTTTTCACGCGAGTCGTGGGATGGGGCCATCGCCGATCTGCCCAACTACCTGTACGACGAAGCAACGCCTCGCGTCCTGGCCACGCCGAAATACACGGCCTATATCAAGATCGCCGAGGGCTGCGACCATCCCTGTAGCTTTTGCATCATTCCGCAACTACGCGGTAAGTTTCGCTCCCGTCGATTCGAATCCGTGGTCGCCGAGGCCGAACGCCTGGCTCGCTCTGGCGTGCGGGAGATCACCCTCATCGGACAAGATACGACCTGCTACGGCGAAGATTTTGGCCTCAAGGACGGGCTCGCGCTCCTGCTCGAAAAACTAGCTGGCATTCAAGACTTACGCTGGATCCGTTTCCTTTACGCGTATCCCAACAAGATTACGGGCCGCCTGCTTGAAACCATTGCTGCACACGAAAAGATTTGCGCCTATGTCGATGTGCCTCTGCAGCACGCATCTGCGACGGTTCTGAAGCGCATGAAGCGTGGTGGAGGCGCCGATGTGTTTTTGCGTTCGATTGAGAAAATGCGGCGCACGATTCCAGAGGTAACCCTGAGAACATCCTTCATCGTCGGCTTTCCCGGCGAAACCGAGAGCGAATTTGAGCAACTCTGCGAATTCGTCTGCCAGGCTGAATTCGACTGGATGGGCGCATTCGGCTACTCCGACCAGGAAGGCGCACACGCCTTTGCCCTGGACGAGAAGCTTCCTGGCCGTGAGATCGAACGCCGACGCAAACACCTCATGCAGATTCAGCGCCGCATCAGCAAGAAGAGAAAGAAGGCGCTGGTCGGCCGAGAGCTCGACCTTCTGCTTGAAGGAGTGTCCGAAGAGAGCGACCTGCTGCTCGAAGGACGCACTCCGAGACACGCTCCTGAAATCGACGGCAAAGTCTTTGTGAACGACGTTCCCGAAGGACTCCAACCGCAACCGGGCGAGTTCTACCGCTGCCAGATTACCGAGGCCCACGACTATGATCTGGTGGCTAGAATCGTATAGGGATCTATGGCTCGCGAGCGCACTTTGAACCTGCGGTGCCCCATCTGCAAGAAGCCAGTGAAGAGTGGGGATGCGGAATTTCCATTCTGCAGCGAGCGTTGCCGCTTGATCGATTTGGGCAAATGGGCGAGCGGCGCGTACGTGATCTCATCGCCGGTGCAGGACACATCGGACCGCATTTCAGGTGCTCTGCCGGACAATTCCGATGAAGACTGAGTCGGATCGAAAACCCGACTCCAATACCTTCCTGCCTGCGTCTTACTGCCGCCGCGCACCGCTCTGGGCAAAGCTGGTGGCTACTTTCTTTGGCACGGGGCTGCTCCATCCTGGGCCCGGAAGCTGGGGTTCGGCGGCTACGGTCTTACTGTGGTGGCTGCTAAGCACGTGGATCAACCCGCATTGGAGGGCCGCAGCCACGGTGTTGCTGGCGGCTGTGGCGATACTGGTCGGCATTCCCGCAGCTACTCAAATGGCTCGTGCGACTGGCTTGAAAGACCCTCAGTTCGTAGTGATCGATGAAGTTGCCGGTCAGCTCATCACTTTGATTGCCGTACCGGTCTCGTGGAAATCTCTGTTGCTGGGCTTTATACTTTTCCGAGGGTTCGATATCGTCAAGCCTCCGCCGGTTCGTCAACTCGAGCACCTTCCGGAGGGAATCGGCATCGTATTAGATGACGTCGCGGCTGGGCTTTACGCGTTAGTCATTATGCAACTGGCGCTGCATTTCAGCCTTTTGCCGCGATAGCTTTTCGGCGGACGCATAACCAAGGAAGTTGGAGTCGATGGGAATTTCTGACCGCTTGCTGGGGAAGACGAACGTCAACGGGAAGCCGCACATCGAAGGCGTGTTTCCGGCCGCTGCCATGCCCGGTGGCGAAGTGCGAATTACCGGCCACGGTTTGCGTCCCCACGACTTGCGACGACCTCGGGTGCGCTTTGGTGAAATCGAGGGCGCGGTGGTCATCAGTTCTGACGAGTTCCTAGTGGCTCGTGTACCGCAAGGCGCGTCCTCGGGGCCCATCGTAGTTTCGACCAATGGGCACTCCAGCAATCCTCACCAGATCAAAGTTGCTGTCCCCATTGCGGAGAACCTGCACCCGGTGACGAATCCCGCGCTCGACGCTGAAGGCAACATCTACGTCAGTTTTTCCGGGAGCCGAGGGCAAAAGGTTCCCGTCGCCATCTACAAGATCGACACTAACTACAACGTCAAACCATTTCTTGCGGACCTGATGAACGCCACGTCCATCACCTTTGACCGCAGTGGTCAAATGTATGTTTCGTCGCGCTTCGATGGGACCGTGTACCGCGTCGCTCCGAACGGGAGCATGTCCTCCTACGCTGAGGGCATGGGCATCGCTACAGGAATTGCCTTCGATCGCGCTCAGAATCTTTATGTCGGCGACCGCAGTGGCACAATTTTTAAGATCGGCTCCGACCGTCAGATCTTCGTTTTCGCAACTCTCGAGCCCAGCATTTCCGCTTACCATTTGGCTTTTGGTCCCCATGGAGACCTGTTCGTGACCGGGCCGACCACGTCCAGTTTTGATTGCGTCTACAAGATCACTCCCCAAGGCAATGTGTCCACTTTTTTCCGTGGCTTGGGACGTCCTCAAGGCATTGCCTTCGATGCGGAAGGCAATCTTTACGTGGCCGCTTCGCTCTCAGGCAAACGCGGCATTGTGAAAATCACTCCCGCTGGGGAAGCATCGTTGGCGGTTGCTGGCGCCGGCCTCGTCGGTCTTGCCTTCGCGCCGGGCCGTTCGATCGTTCTAGCAACCAACAGCGCCGTGCATCATCTTGCCTGGAACATCGAAGGATTAGCGTTAACCGACCTCCCTGCCTAAGTCAAGCATTCAGCACTCGGCGTTCAGCGTAAAGAATTATCAGCGGAAATCAGGGCAAATCCTTGGCCGATCTTGTTTTGTCTCTTTTCGTTTACACTTTTATTCGTGAATGCCGAGATCGTCGCCGTTGGCTCAGAGCTGCTGACTCCTTTCCGTCAGGACACGAACTCGCTCTATCTGACCGAGAAGCTCAACCAGCTTGGGGTTGAAGTGATTTTTAAGACCATCGTTGGCGATAACCGTGAACATCTCACGGGAGCGGCAAGTCTTGCGGTATCGCGGGCTGAGATCGTTATCTTCATGGGCGGACTTGGCCCGACCGAGGACGACCTCACCCGCGAAGCGGTAGGCGACGCGCTTGGACTTGAACTTCACCGCGACCCGGTGATTATCACCAGTCTCGAACAGCGCTTCGCCGCGCGCGGCTGGAAAATGGCGCCGAACAACATCAAGCAAGCCGACGTAATCACAGGCGCAACCGTCTTGCCCAACGCCAACGGAAGCGCTCCCGGACAGTGGATGAGCGGTAAGTATGAGGGCCGCGAAAGAATCATCATGTTACTTCCCGGGCCGCCGCACGAGTTGAAGGCGCTCTTCGAGGAACAGTGTCTGCCTCGCCTGCGGGCCAAGCTGCCGGCGCAATTCATTGCCACTCGCGAACTGAAAATTACCGGCTTGGGCGAGTCGCTGTGCGACGCGCGGGTAGCGCCCATTTACCAGCTCTATAGGGATGTGCAAACGACCATCCTGGCTGGAGCCGGTGAAATCCAACTGCATTTGAAGTCGCGCGCCGCTTCTCTCGAAGCCGCTCAGTCGCGAGTCGATGAATTGGTCGGGAAGATTGAAGAAGAACTCGGAGATTGCGTCTTCTCCGACAATGGCGATTCGATGGAACAGATCGTTGGCTACTATTTGCAGATGCGCAACGCAACCCTCGCGGTCGCGGAATCCTGCACCGGCGGCTTATTGGCCGAGCGCATCACTTCTGTCAGTGGAAGCTCCCGTTACTTTGTGGGAGGCGCCGTTGTTTATTCGAATCAATTGAAGACCGGGTTCGCCGACGTTCCACCTGAAGTCATCGACAAATGCGGCGCAGTGAGCCGTGAAGTAGCCGCTGCTCTGGCGGAGGGAATTCGCCGGCGAACTGGCGCAACTATAGGCTTGGGGATTACGGGCGTCGCCGGACCGACCGGCGGGACTGATGCGAAACCAGTTGGATTGGTTTTCCATGCTCTGGCTACCGACGGCGGAACCGAAGTCGTGGAACGAACATTTCCCGGAGATCGCAAACACATCCGCCGGTTCGCCAGTCAGCAGGCGCTGGATATGGTGAGAAGAAAGCTGATGTAGATCGGTCTTTGGCCGTTGGTCGACAGTCGGAATGGTCTCGACCAACGACCAACGACCAACGACCCGATGCGAATCTTCATTGCCCTCGACATCGACGACGCCATCCGCCAGCGCATTCAGCGCTTCATGGAAGGGGTGAGCGGGTTCGCGCCGGATGCGCGCTGGGCCCGTCCTGAGTCGCTGCACGTCACCTTGAAATTCATTGGCGAGAAGCCGATGGAATCCGCGGAAGAAATCAAGCGCGCCCTTTCCGGCATCCGCCCTGACTCCTTCGAGCTTACGTTCCGCGGGTACGGATTCTTCCCCACCGCAAAAGCTGCACGCGTCTTCTGGGTCGGCATTGAATCCGGGCCGCAACTCGCATCTCTCGCGAACGCCGTCGATGCCGCCACTTCCGCTCTCGGAATCCCGAAAGAAGATCATCCCTTCGCACCCCACCTCACGCTGGCGCGCGGTGGCGGACGCTCCGGCGCTGCCCGCTGGCGCAAGGGTGACGCTACCAATAAGAACTTCCAACACCTGCAGGAGAAATTGGCGGCTCTGCCCGTCCCTGACTTTGGTACCATGGCGGCCCACGAGTTTTTTCTGTACCAGAGTCAGCTTTCAACAGGGGGTTCGCGTTACACAAAGATCGCAAGCTTCGCCCTAACGTAGCACCGGCATCCTGCCGGCTGTCGCGAGGGCATCTTGCCCTCGCCGCTGAGGTAAGCAAGGCGCTTGTACAAATGCCCACGTTCGTTCTCACTGCCGCGTATAGCTACCTCCTAGGCTCGATCCCTTTCGGCTATCTCCTGGTGCGCGCGTTTTGCGGACAGGATGTTCGCCAGACGGGCAGCGGCAACATTGGCGCGACCAACGTTTCCCGCACTTCGAAAGGTCTGGGCGCCCTGACGCTAGTTCTCGATGCGCTGAAAGGACTCACCGCCGTTGTCATTACACGCATGAATTTCCCCGGCAACCAGACACTGCTCGGCGCTGCGGCACTCTTCGCAATTGTGGGTCATATGTTCCCGGTGTGGCTGCGTTTTCGGGGCGGCAAAGGGGTAGCAACGGGACTGGGTTCCTTTATCGTGCTCACGCCTAAAACCATTCTGGTGATGCTTGCTATCTTCGTCGTGATTTTTCTGGTGTTCCGGTACGTGTCCCTCGCCTCGATCCTCACCGTGGCTCTGTTCCCGCTTCTGGCGTGGATTCTCGAGCCTGAGCGTGCTACTCCCCGGGTGCTTCCCTTCATTGCGGCCGCTTCCTTTCTCATCATCGCGAAGCACCATGAAAACATTCGCCGTCTACTCGACCATACCGAAACCCGCTTCCAGTGGAGGCGCAGGTGAGCGAGATTGCTGTGGTCGGTGCGGGCGCCTGGGGTACGAGCCTTTCCATCGTCCTGGGGCGGAAGGGCACACATCGCGTTCGCCTGTGGGCCCACGAAAAAGAAGTGCGCGATTCCATTTCGTCGCGCCGGGTTAACGAACTCTTTCTTCCGGAGCACACCATCCCCGACTGTGTTTCGGTTACAGGCAGTTTTGAGGAAGCTATTCACGATGCGGAAATCGTTGTAGGCGTCATGCCTTCGCAACACTGCCGTGGGCTTTTTCAGAAAATGCGTCCATTTCTCAAGCCGGGCATGCTGTTTGTGAGCGCCACCAAGGGTCTGGAAGAGGGAACGCTGCTGCGCATGACGGAAGTGATCGCGGTCGTTGTGGGATCAGACGGAGGCTTCCAGCCCCGCATCGGCGCGCTGAGTGGGCCAACCTTCGCCAAAGAAGTGGCTCGCGGCGATCCCACCGCTATCACCATCGCTTCGCGCGACACCGGACTGGCCGAAACCATTCAGCGTGAGTTCGGTGATCCGCGTTTCCGCGTTTATACCAACGCGGATGTCGCGGGCGTAGAGCTAGGCGGCGCGCTGAAGAACATCATCGCCATCGCTGCTGGCGTTTGCGATGGCCTGGGACTCGGACACAACTCCATCGCTGCCCTCATCACGCGCGGTCTGGCGGAGATTACGCGATTGGTCGTAGCGTGCGGCGGCCGCCAGGATACGATGGCCGGACTCGCAGGACTGGGCGACCTGGTCCTCACCTGCACCGGCGGCCTTTCTCGCAACCGAAGTGTGGGAGTTGAGTTGGGACGCGGACGCAAACTTCCGCAAATCATCGCCGCCATGCATGGCATGGTGGCGGAAGGCGTGTTCACTACTCATGCGGCCGTCGAACTCGCGCGTGCGCGCGGAGTGGAAATGCCTATCACCGCGCAGATGGATGCTATCCTGCACCAAGGCAAGTCGCCTCGCGATGCCATCCACGACCTGATGACTCGGAGTTCCAAGAGTGAAAGTGGGCTCGATCGGGGCAAGCCCCAGGCTTGAGCGCACGCCTTACTCGCTCCGGACTCTCACAAACTTACCTATCTCGCGTTCGCTTTCTGTCAAGTCCTCGCATTGCTGATTGAGAGCCGTGTACTTGGCAAAATGCCGCTTCCGAAATTTGTCGTAGGCCTGTTGCGACCTCCAGAAATCCAAGGTTACATAGGTCCGCTCGCCGTTCAGACTGCGGACTAAATGGGTTCCGAAATACGATTCATCCTGAGTGAAAAGTCAAGCCCAGTGGCCGTCCGATCCGTAGACTCTCTCGAAGCCTTTCTCCATACCCGCCCGGACGTGAAACTCCCAGATTCTCCCAGATAATCAGGTATCCCCACTCCCCGCGCCTCCGCTTGGAGGACCGGTCTTTAGCCTTTCGCGGCCTGACTTGCGACCGCGAAGTGAAGTCATATCATCATTCCATCAACCAGTTAGCCCGAAAACAAATTACCTCAAGAGGCCATTTCCAGGCCTCGCAAATCCTGTCAAACCGCCGAAGGGCACCGCTTTTCGGGGTACCTTCGTAACAATTGGCGACCGCGATATCACGCTACACTTAACGTATCGCGGAAGGCTTAGTTGAGTAGAAAACGCCGCGTGCAGGGGTCACTTGTCGCTGAATCTGCCAACGCCATCTCGCCTGCCCATTCTGTACGTCATTCTAAGTGTGCTCGTACTGATCAGCGTGGTTCCCATGTATTTTTACTCGGCCCAGGTGGAGTCGATCAACCGGGATCGCCTGATCACCAACGAAAGGCTCCTGCAGAATACGGTCACGCGCTCCCTGGCAGACGACATTTCACAGCACCAGGAATCTCTCCGCATGATGCAGGCGAATCTGGCCTCTGCACTGCAGGTCGCCAGTGGCGGGGACATCACTTCCGAACACGTGGAAGCGCCCGAGTTGCGTGCTTTGCTGGAGAATTTTGTTTCTTCTTCCGACGACCTGGCCTATGCCACGCTGTTGAATGCCGATGCCAAGGGAATTTCCGCCGGCCGAATCGCTCCCGACGCATTTTTGCAGCGCGAATTGGAGCGCGCTTATGCCGCCGCCCGCGAAGCTCGAGTCTATAACGGTCAAGCACTTGTAGTGGGAACTGGCAAGTCGGCCCGCACCGTGATGCTGGTCAGCACCCCGGTTATGTACGGTGGGAGCTTCCTGGGCATGATCGGTTCCGTCGTGGACCTGCAATTCCTTATACGCCGCCTGCAAGAGGTCAACCGAGGCGGCCTCACGCCATACGTCGTGGATAGCCAGGGGCGACTGGTCGCCGGTGCCACTTCTGACTATGCGACCGGTCAGGACATGTCGAACCTCGAAATCGTGCGGAATTTTGTCGAGGCGGGCACCAAGGTGCAAATGGTGGCCGCGACCAGAGAATTCAACGTCCGCGATGGCAACGCCAATATAAGAATGCTCGGCACGTACAGTCCGGTGACCAACCTGGACTGGGCCGTAGTGGTGCAAAAACCGCGCGCCGAGGCCTACCGCGGCGTGTATGAGATGCAGCGCAACGCTCGCAATCTGGCAATCATGGCCATTGCCCTGAGCATCGGCATCAGTATTTTCGCCGCCCGCCGGATTACGAATCCGCTGCAAGTCCTTACCCATTTCAGCCGGGCCATCGCAGGTGGAGATTTTTCACAGCGCGTTCACGTCAAGAGCCGCACCGAGATCGGCGAACTAGCCGACACCTTCAATGTCATGTCCGAAGAGCTCGAGCATTTCGTGCTCGACCTCAAACGAGCCGCAACCGAGAACCGTGACTTGTTCATGGGCTCGATTCAGATGCTCGCCGGGGCGGTCGACGAAAAAGATCCTTACACTCGCGGTCACTCCGACCGCGTCACTCGCTATTCCATGATGATCGCCAACGAAATGGGCGTGTCGGAAGATTTCATAGAAACCGTGCGCATCTCCGCCCAGCTGCACGATGTGGGCAAAATTGGAATTGAAGACCGCATCCTCAAGAAGCCGGGCGCACTCACCCCGGAAGAATTCGACATTATGAAAACGCATACCACTAAGGGCGCCAATATTCTGCGCCCAGTGGCGCAACTGAAGGACATGATTCCCGGCATCGAGTTGCATCACGAATCGCTCGACGGCCGCGGTTACCCTCATGGCTTGAAGGGAGACGAAATCCCTCTCCTGCCTCGCATCATCGCCGTCGCTGACACTTTCGATGCGCTCACTACAAACCGTCCGTACCAACACGCCCACTCCCCTTTGGACGCCTTAAAGATTATTCACAATCTATCGGGCAAGCGCCTCGACCCGACCGCGGTTGCGGCCATCACGGCCATCTACGGTCGCGGCGAGATTCGTATCCCACGCCAAACCGTCCCCGCGACGCCTATCCCGGTCACGCCTCCTGTGTCGGCTCCGACGACGCATCCGGCCGCAGCTCCGGTCGTTTCCGAAGCTCCTGCTTAGTCAGGAGTTGCCCTGCTCCCGGTCGCAATCTCCACCTGCCGCTATAATTAATATTTAGCGCACGATTCCCAAACGTCTATGATTCAGACCCTGTTTGGCAGCCTGGACGAGCAACAGAAGCCGGGCCTCTTCGACCGAATGAAAGAGGCGGTGACGCGTACCCGCGAAAACCTGAGCCAGCGCATCGAAGAAGTTGTTTCCATCGGCAAGGAAATTGACCGCGCCACGCTGGACGACCTCGAAGCCACCCTGATCGGCGCAGACCTTGGCCACACGACCACCCGTGAAGTCCTCGACAAGCTTCGTGAAAGAGCCGACCGCAAACAGATCAAAAATGCCGACGAACTCAAACGCCTGCTGAAAGAAGAGCTGCTCAACATCTTGAATGCCGCCAACATTCGTCCGGTTCAGAAAGTCGACGGCACATCGGAGGTCATCCTCGTGGTCGGCGTCAATGGCACGGGAAAGACGACGACCATTGGCAAGCTGTCGCAAGTGTTTCGTTCGCAGGGCAAAACTGTGTTGCTGTGCGCAGCCGACACTTTTCGCGCCGCCGCCATCGAGCAATTGGAAATCTGGGGACAACGTACCGGGACCGAAGTCATCCGAACGAAAGCCGGCGGCGATCCGGCAGCCGTGCTCTTCGACGCTCTGCAAGCCGCTTCTGCGCGCCATACCGATTACGTGATCGTCGACACCGCCGGGCGTCTTCACACCAAAACTAACCTCATGGCGGAACTGGACAAGATGCGGCGCACGGCGCAGCGAATCATTCCCGGCGCACCGCACGAAACTTTGCTGGTGATGGATGCCACCACCGGGCAGAACGGTTTGCAACAGGCGCGCCAGTTCACGGATGCGGCCGGGGTAACCGGAATCGTCCTTACTAAGCTCGACGGCACCGCTAAGGGCGGCGTAGTGGTTGCAATTTCCCGAGAACTAGGTCTGCCGGTCCGCTACGTCGGCGTCGGCGAAAAGGCTGGGGATCTGCTGCCCTTCAACGCCAAAGATTTTGTGGATTCATTGTTTGCTTGATTGCTTACCTTCCTCGACATTTCGCTAACAATCCGCCCCTTGCGCCATAGAATCATACGTTTTTGGACTCGAAGCACAATGCCGTCTCACCCGAGGACTATATGCGTTGTCTAGGACAAAAGGTTCTGCTTGGGTTATTCACGGTCGGATTTGTTTTGAGCCTTGCGTCGAGCAAGATGAGCGGCCAAAGCTATACCGACCTCCACGATTTCAACTACACAAACGAGGGATGTAACCCGACGTACCCGGCCCTTCTTGCCCAAGGAAGAGACGGCAATATCTAGGGCACCACGGATTCCGGCGGAATCTACGGGGACGGTACGGTGTTCAAACTCAGTCTTTCGGGAACGATAACAACGCTCTACAACTTCGATGGAACGCCCGGACCAGTTCTCCAGGGCGGTCTTGTTCTGGGACCGGACGGTAACTTCTACGGCACGACCGAGTTCAGCACGAACGCTGCCGGTACGGTCTTCAAGATCACGCCCACGGGCACGCGAACTACGCTTCATACTTTCGCCGGTGGCACCACCGATGGAGCGTGGCCGCTCACTCCGCCTGTGCTAGGGAATGACGGGATGTTCTATGGTGTAACAGGTGTGAATCAGGGGCCATGGACGGGGGTTGGGTACCGCATCAGTTCGGCGGGAAACTACCAGATCCTAGCGACTTCGCTACCAGGCGGAGCATTTTGGGCCCCCGCTAATGCAGGCGAGTAACGGGAATTTCTATTCCACGAGCTATAACGGCGGCACGGATGATGCAGGGACGGTTTATAGTATGTCGCCCTCTGCAGTTGTAACGATCGTTTATCACTTCGACTCTACCCATGGCGGATGGGGATATGCACCGTTAGTACAGGACGCCAAGGGCTATCTTTACGGGACTGAGGCCCAGGGAGGAACCTTGGGCGTCGGTGTTGTTTTCAAGATAACCAATTGCGGCAAGCTAACAGTGCTCCACAATTTTCTTCATCAGGATTTCAACGATGGCTGGCTATCTGCCGCCGGACTTGTATTAGCGACGGATGGGAACCTGTACAGCTCTACGTTCCGGGGCAACCCAACGAATAATGGTGCATCGTTCAAAATCACAAGAGCCGGGTCCTACACTCAGGTCCACGTGTTTGATGGGACTGATGGTACACAAACCGAGGCCGGCGATGCAGCACACGAACGGAAAGATTTATGGTCTGACGTCGTTAGGAGGAGTTTACGATGGTGGAGTCTTGTACACTCTTAATGTCGGCGTAAAGCCTTTCGTCAGTCTGGTTTTCAATGCCGGCAAGGTCGGCAGATCCATCGGAATTCTCGGTCAGGGATTTAAAGGAACCACAACTGTTTCCTTCAACGGAACTCCCGCGACCCTTCAATGTAGTGTCCAGCACTTATCTAGTCGCGAAGACTCCAACCGGGGCGACCACCGAACCTGTAACCGTAACGACAACCAAGCGCATGCTGAAGAGCAACAAGGAATTCCGGGTTAGGCATTGATGCGCGTTGCTGGCACATCAAAGCCTAAAATCGATTTTGCGTGACCCACTACCCAGACACTGACGAACGCCTCCTCCGCCAAGCGCTAGACTTGGCCGCACAAGGCATCGGTTTGACGTCGCCAAATCCATGCGTAGGTGCCGTTATTGTGGACGCGAAGGGCGCAATCGTCGGCAGTGGCAGCCACACGTACGATGGCCTGAAGCATGCGGAAATCCTTGCCCTCGAGCAAGCCGGAGAAAAAGCTCGCGGCGCAACCCTCTATATCAACTTAGAACCGTGTTCCCACCGGGGCCGAACTGGACCTTGCGCCGATGCGCTGATCGCCGCCGGAATCGCCGGAGTGGTTGCCTGCATGCGGGACCCGAATCCGGTGGTCAGAGGCCAGGGCTTTGCCAAACTTCGCAGCGCCGGGATCAACGTCTCCTCCGGCCTAGTGGAAGAAGAAGCCAAAGCGCTCAACGAGTCCTTTGCCAAATACATTCGCCGGCACATTCCGCTGGTCACGCTAAAGGCCGCGATGACGCTCGACGGTAAAATCGCGCCGCCTCCAAATCAATCGCCGAATCTTGCGGCCGGGAACACGACTCGCACCGCCTGGATCACGGGTGAATCGGCACGCGCTCACGTGCAGGAGCTTCGCCATCAGAGCGACGCGATTCTCGTTGGTGTTGGCACCGTAATTGCCGACGATCCGTTGCTCACTGACCGCAGCGGCCGTCCTCGCCGCCGCCCGCTGCTTCGGGTGGTGCTTGATTCGCGTCTGCGATTGCCCCTCGAGTCGCGAGTGGCCAAGACCGCCCAGAACGATGTTCTCGTGCTCTGCTCTTTCGCCGAAGAGAAAAGGAAAAAGCAACTACTGAAGCTCGGCATTCGCGTGAAACAGCTGCCCGCGGCAAACTCGGAAGGCCATCCCGACATGGCTGCCGTCGTCCGTTTCCTTGGCGAAATGGAGATCACGAGCCTGATGATTGAAGGGGGCTCCATGGTCAACGCAGCCGCGTTTTCCACCGGCATTGTCGACAAAGTCTTTCTGTACTACGCTCCGAGAATTCTAGGAGGCACAGCTTCCGTACCGTTCGCCGGAGGCGCAGGATTCGCCGGCAACAACGACGCGACCTACGTAAAGTCCATACGCCTACACCGTTTTGGCGAAGATTTTGCAGTTGAAGGATACTTGAAAGATCCATATGCGGATTGAGGCCTCGGCGTCAGGCGTCAGGCTTCAGGCGTCAGGCTTCAGGCGTCAGGCTTCAGGCGTCAGGCCTCCGGGTAAAATAGTCGACCTGACGCCTGAAATCTGAAGCCTTATCACGGAGATTCCATGTTCACCGGCATCATCGAAGAAGTCGGACGCGTCACAAATATCGGCCACGAAAACGACAATCGCCGCCTTAGGGTTTCTGCCTCGAATCTCGTCAAGGAGTTGAAGAAGGGCGACAGCATCGCGGTCAGCGGCGTCTGCCTCACCGCAGTGGAGATCACGCCCAACTCCTTCGGCGCCGATCTGGCCGAGGAAACCTGGAATCGCACGTCGTTCTCCCGAATCAAACCGGGCGCTCTGGTTAATCTCGAACTCCCCATGCGCGCCGATGGACGCTTCGGCGGACACATCGTCCAGGGCCACGTCGATGGCACCGGCAAATTCGTCGCACTCGAAGAAGTCCCAGGTGCTGATAACTATTGGCTGCGCATCGAGATCCCGCCAGAGCTGACGCGCTACGTTATTTTCAAAGGCTCTCTCTCGATTGAAGGCATCAGCCTCACGGTCGCAAAAGTAGAAGAAACCGAAGCAACGGTTGCCATAATCCCGCACACCACCGAAATGACGAATCTGAAATCCCTCAGGCACGGCGATCCGGTAAACCTCGAAGTGGATATGATCGCAAAATACGTGGAAAGGATGATGCGAGGCGATTCAGCCAAGCGCTCCATCACGATCGAACGATTGCTGCGAGAAGGATTTTAGGGTCGATCGGGATACCGAATCACGCTCGCCTGAAGCCCGAAGCCGGAAGCCTTCCTACGCTTCCAAGCTCAGCCTATCGAGGTCCAGGAACTCCTGCACGATCGGCTCCTGACATTTTTCCATGTCTGAATAGGTTCCAAAGAAGAGCACCTTGGCTTCGTGGAGAAACACAATCCGGTTCGCCAGCTTTTCGGCAAGGCGCATGTCGTGGGTTACAACCACGCTGGTCAGGTGCAATTGTGTCTTAAGCCGCTTGATCAAATCGCCGAGCAACTGCGCCATCAGCGGATCGACCATGGTCGTGGGTTCATCGTAAAGAACGCACTCCGGCTGCGCCGCCAAGGCTCGCGCGATCGCCACCGACCGCTTCATTCCCGTGGACAAATCCGAGGGAAGCAAATCCCGCATTTCTTTCACTCCCACCATTTCCAGCAGGCCATCGACGATCTGGAAAATCTGATCTTCCTTGAGATCGCGCCGCTCACGCAGGGGAAATGCCACATTCTCACCGACGGTCAGCGAATCAAACAGCGCGCCGTTCTGGAACACCATGGTGACTTTCTTGCGGATGCGCTGCAGGTTTGCCTCATCGTAGTCGGTAATGTCTTCCCTGGCCACAATCACCCTGCCTGAATCCGGTTTGAGAAAGCCCATAATGTTTTGCAGCGTAACCGATTTGCCCACGCCGCTGCGTCCCAAAATGCAAACCGTCTCTCCCGCCATCACGTCGAAGCTCACGTGGTCGAGAACGCAGTTCTCACCGAAGGCCTTCGAGACGTCCTTGAATTCGATATACGGCGCCAATTCTCCGTTGCTGGCCATGTCGCGGTCTGTCAGTTCTCCCTAGGTGTTATTTCCGATCATGTTTCCCATCTTAGATGATGGTATCAATTGAATCACGGGGGACGGGCGCCCTAGCCCGTCCGGCCAACCAAGGCGCGGCAGAAGAATCCCTCACCCCCCCATCCCAAAGCGCACTTCTTTCGCTTTCTCCAACTCCTCGGGAGTGTTCAGATTCCGAAACATCTCCCCCGACCAACCCAGCCGCACCAACTCACTCTCCTCAATCACGCAAGTTTCAACCCTTGCGAACAGCGAATCAATCTTGTTTTTTGCTTCCAGCAGAGACCGTTCTGCCACCTCCACAAACCCGCGGCGATAGACTGCACAAAGCGGTTGGAATCCTGAGCCCGTGCGCGGAACCGTGACCATTGCACCCGATTCCAGCGCCCGCGAAAGCAGATATTGAAGCAACTTCTGCGTCACGAAGGGCAGATCGACCGCGAGCATCAAATTTACCTCGGTCGTCGAACCTGAGAGTGCCGCATGAATTCCTCCCAGCGGTCCCCGCTCACGATACACATCTTCAACCACCCGGCCAAAGGTCCCAAATTTCTTAGCGTCGCCTACAATCCAAACCTCTTCTGCGACAGCACTCGCCAACTTCAATGCTTGCGAGAGAAGAGTCTCGTCCCCTAATCGAAGGAAGGCCTTATCGCTTCCCATGCGAGAGCTCTTGCCGCCCGCCAAAACAAACGCCGTGGCACCGAGTTTAATCCCTTCATTCACGCGTCGATCATACAGGTCACCGCAACCTTCGACGATCCAAACACGAGTTCAGAGCAGCACGAGCGTGATTCCCTTGTTGCCGCGCCCCACATCCCTGTCTAAAACCAGTTCCGGAACTTTCTTAAAGAGTAGTTTGCTACGCTCGTCGAAGCTGGACCAACTCTCTCCGTTGACGAATGCTGCAATCTCACCTTTGTCTTTTCGCTGACGCAAGAAGCCACGGATGGCAAACCGCAGCACTCCGCCCACACCGGTCGAGCCATAACCGTGAATTACTTTCAACGCCAGGATGCCATCTTTTCGCGCACGGGCCAGTGCAGCTTCGAGCTTCTGGTAAGCCTGATCGCGAGTTGGGAACCCCTCTTCGAGATTGATGACCCGAACCGCTGTGGACATAACGCTTTCCGTGGCACAGGCGTTTCGTACCACTTTACCTCCTTACCTCGCCAAGAGCGAAAAACGAGGAGCGTTCACGACAGGATGAACCGCCTGCAGAATCAGCGCGACGCGAATTGCACGAAAGTAACCTACTTCAGCCTAACGGCTGAAACCGTAGTGATTGCAGACAGCTTGCAAACCTAAACGGGCGAAGCGGGGGCGAAATGCGTCGCGTTTTGTGCCCAACTTGCGCCCAAGTTCAGCAGCGTGGTGTTCGCCGCATCACCACTGTGGAGCAATGTGACCGCAACCAAACAGCAAATTGAAATTCGCAGACGGGGGCAATCATCGTCGCGTTATGGCCTCGGCGCGATTCATAGTTGGTGAAACCAGGACATTTCGCTCACGACGAGTTGTCGCTGCGCTATCGATTCTTGGGAAGTACTACCCGAAGCAACTCCATGAGGATAACGGTTGTGAGGAAAACAGAGCCAGGCACCATTAAGAAAAAATAAGCCCAAATGCTACGGGGCAAGCCAGCGAGGACCGGGAACGACTAAACGTAACCCAAAGCCCCACCGTCTTGGTTGCGAACAGCAATGTGAAGAGCAGGGCGTGCTAGGGCGTCCGTTGAATAGTCACGAGTCCAATTGTAGCGCGGGTAAAGTAATTCTAAGAGCAGCGGGTTTCGCAGATTGTTGACGAAATCAGGCCATTTGCGCTCAAAACTCCTCTAACTTCCTAGTGCCATGCTTGCGCTGCCCAGACGGTCTGCAGTAGTTCCAATCCTGCGGATGGGAGGCCGTCGCCATGGGTAAGCAGAGAATCAAGCCGAATTACCGTCGCCGAGTGCTTCCGGCCGGAAAATGAGAAAAAGTTGGACCTAGACTTGCATGCGAGTCGCCCTAACGCATCCCGTCCAGCCCTCGTGACGAGCCAGGAAACTTTTCCTGCAACTCCGGGTTCTAACCGTTCAAATGCCTTGCCAGCCGCTGCCTCCAGCGCAGTGTGCTCCAGCACGGTGAAATTCGGGAGAGAGCGGAGGCCGAGGTTCAGGAGGTGGCTTGTGATTTGGGTTCGGGTAGAGACCACCCAGGAAGAGATCGCCCTCATAACCCAGGCAGCCCGGAAAACTGGGCCTCACTCCGTCCCAATTCGTCACACGCGCAGCTGCGAGGCTGCGCAGCAAGCAGAAGTCGCAGAAGGCCCCAGATCGCGGCCACTCATTGCTCGGAAAGACGAAGCTGCCAGTTCGGAAACGGAAGTCTTGATAGATATAAGACTGTCGTATCGGCTACAATCGAAAATCGTGATTGTCGAGATACATTCCCACCCCGTTTACCACAGCGCAAATCGTTCTATAATCCACGCGGCAAACCAGCGCAGGAGCTGGAAATGAAGAGACCCAAGCGCAACATGTCTCCTGGTGTTTCACGAGCCCGGCGACCCAAGACAGGAAACAACAAGGGAATGTTAATTCTGCTCAACGAAGTGGAAAAGATGAGCATTGAGAAGGCAGCTGCAAAGGAAGGTGTCAGCATGAGCCGTTTTATCGTTGAGCGCGCTTTGAATGCCGCCAAGCGGGTCCTCTCCTAAACCGATGTCGGTTGTTGTTGCGTGCCCGGTTGCGACTCTCCCTTAACTACCGATGGCGATTGTCCGATTCCCATTGAACTAGAGCAAATCAGGGTAACGCGTGACACCCCAACCCTCCTGGTCGTCAGCCAATATGTCTCCTGACCCGCTGCCGGCCATCCCCAGCGCCAAAACTGCACGGTAACAATTGTAGATATATATGTACAACCAATTCAAATTTGGGGTAGTAATATATCTAAATGGCAGTTGGCCATGATTGATTGCTGAGGCGACACAGCCTTTCTGGAGGTCTGGGTATGCGAGAAAATCCCCACCCGACTGCCACTGACACGGAAATGGAAATAGCGAAGTAGCTGGGATGCCGCATCAACCTGTACCCGGCGATCTCCAGTACCTCGGACACGAACCTCCGTCCGGGTTGCCGTTCGACGTGAACCAGCAGGTTGAGGGAGTCAGCAATGTTGCTCTGATCAGGGAGGAGGTGCGTGCTATGGAAGGCGCAAGGGTCCCGAAGTTCCGTCCCTATTGGATTCGTTACATCGTCGCGTTCTGGGCAGGAGAAAAGCTCAGATGGGTAAGAGACAACGTGCTTATCGCTTGCGCGTGCTCCCTTGTGCCTGGCCTGATTGCCGCCGGCATTAGTGCTGCCCTCAGCGACCGCAAGTGGCGCGCAGCGGCGTATGCAACTCTCCTCACCTACGGCGGATTGTTTGCCCTGTTCTTGATTTGGAGGCTGATTGCCACGCCGTTGGAACTTGATCGCGAGAGACAACGATCTATCGATTGGTTGAGCAGCAGCCTCGCGGATACCAGGTCCAGGTCAGCTGCACTGCGAGCCCAACCGCCAAGCATCGATGTCGAAATATCAGAGCTTCATGTTCAAGGGACAGGGGCCGATCTCGCTCCCCGCGCTTCCGAGGTTACAGTCGATTGGGACATCTTCCTACTAGTGAAACTAACCCTCACCGGAACGCTGCCGATTGCGGTGTTGGCATACGAATTAAGTCGTATTTTGCATGGCAATTCCCATCGCACTGATGCTGTGGACGACGTTCAGGACTGGGGATTAGTCACCCAAAAAAAGCCGGTTGGAGTAGGAACGACATTTCACTACACCGTGACCCGGTTAATGCAGATTGCCCACAAAATAGAACAAAGAGGAGTACCCGTGGAGGGATGGCTCCATTTCTCTGTCAACGGCGTACATGAGAAGGAAATTGGAGCGACCGTCTACCGACTTCTTGTCTTGACTTCGAACGGCGCAATCAGCAGAGACATAACGGGCACCAAGAACCTGGCCGGGCAGACAGGCACCCAGTTTCTTTTCTCCCCTGCGCCCAAAGAACTTGGGCTTTGCTATCAAATTCGGCCGCGGTGCAGCTAGGTAGACGTGGCGGGAACGGAACCGCCAGGAAAGTCACGAGGGAACAGCGCAGGGAGAGTACCCCGAAGGCAGCTCAGGCGCACTGGGCGAAAGAGGGGAAAAGCTCAAGATGACTGACCACGACAGTTCGCACAGTGTGAAGACGAGCCTAGCCTTCGAGCCAGATTTCTCCGAACTGGTGGATTTAACGCAAGTCATGAGCTCGGAAGTGGACTTTCAAGCGGCCATGCTGTTGGCGCATCAGGTAGATCCGTTTTCGCGGGAGGCGAGACGCGCTTTCGTTGCACCCAGGGCCGCAACCTTCCGGACAATACGCATGTACCAGATGGCAGGTGGTGACGACAGCAGTATCGCTGTTTTTCGTACCATGGCCGAGGCCAAGCATCAGCGCATTCGCTAAGCCAAACGCAAACTCGCGAGCGACCCGCGCGCCTCGCCGCCATTCTTGTCAGGCAAAATCTTTAGTTCAAGCATGGTCACATCGAAGATTTCCACGGTGTAGTCCTCAGTCTCCCGTACTGTCCCAGGCGGGCTGAAATTCCATTGCTGGCGAACAATTTCTCGAAACGAATGTCCGTGGTCCGGAGACCATCGCAAGACGAACTCCTGTGTGCGCTGGATTTCGGTTTCCTCGAAGACCAACCAGATGCGCTTCAGCTTTTGAGGGTGGTCGAACAGAAGGCGGATAGTCTGAGGTCCCGGCTCGGCGGCACGCCAGCCCCGTCCCTCGCCGAGTTGCAGCGCACATTCGATAGGATAGGTTTCATCTTCCGATGTAATCTCGACCATCCCCAAGCTGGCCAGATCGAGTCCGCCTTCATCAAAACTCACACGTTCGCGCGGATTCGCAGAAATCAGGCGTTTGCGCATGCTAACAACCGGATCCTTCCTTGTGCTCGCTTTCTTCTCTTTTTCGCGTCGGAGGTTTGCACTTCAAATCGCTATCAGCTCACCCAGCGGTTCTGCGCTTATTTTCTTCGATCTCACGTCGCAGGACCTTGAGTGTCTGGACCGCATCACGGATCTCCCGCTCCTCTTTACTGGCTTGGATGTTCTCTTGGATTAACTCGCGCATCCGTTCGTCTATCGCTTGCTGAGCGGCAGTTACACGCTGTTCGAAATCCGGTAGGTTGGTTTTAAGTTGCGCGGCCTGGAACAACTCACGCCAATTACTCACGGCGCACCTCGCCAACGAACAGCACCTCACTTAGCCCCAAACGTAACACCTTGGTTGGTTGCCCTAACGGACAGAGCACCAGACTCGCGCTGCGCGAAGCTAACGGTAATTCAATTCTATTCTCCGGGCAGCCTGTCCTCCAACGTCTGACTCAACGACTCGATCGAGGTGTTTTGACTAAGCTCCCGAATATCCTTATCTGCCACGATGCTTTGAAGCCCCATGTGTCCACAAATCGCACGAACCATCTGCAACAGCGTTGTGATTTCTTTCTCCGCCAGCAGGTCAACTTGCAAATTCAGGTGGTCCCGACGCTCCCCACGTCGCATCATCCGGTTCTGGCGCATGAGTATAAAACTGGAGAGAATCACCGCCTCTATCGCGACAATCACTCCAAGCAACGAGAACGGCCAAGGATCGAACGGTCTTACCCCAGAGATCTGGCCGCTATTCACCAGCAGCCACGCAATCACGAGCCCTAAGTGAAGCACCACGAACGGAAGGCTTCCTGCGAAGACTCCCACACTATCGGCGAGACGTTCTGAGTTAGACCTTCTTTCCAGCGCTTCTTCCTCTTGCCTCACAATCGAATCGATGTGCGCCTCGGCATGCCTCGAATGTTCTCTCATGGATCAAGCCTCTTGCGATAGGATACGCTGCTTCCCGAGATTACTTTTTTCCTGAGGTCGGCCAGAATATCGGGCTGCAAGAATCAAGCGTTCGCAGCGTGGGACGGATCGTAAGACGTTGCCGCTTCGAAGGGGTCGGACCCGAAGAAATTCGATCCTCACGCACTGCACCGTTGCTTCGCGGCTCTCTGTCACGATAACGGAATTCCCATCAAAGTGGTATTTCAAGTTGCTCGGACACTCGAACCGGTCAACGACGGTAATCTACACGCAGGTTTCACGGCTCGCATGGTACAAAGCTACAACGCAGCAGCGCATCCGCGCGCGCGCAGCTAAAGGTTGCGAACAGGAATCAATCGAGGATGGTCTAACATCCCTGTTAATATTGATTGCGCTGGCAGGGTACATGCTATGGCTTCACCCGCTTCCGTCCCTCAGTGGTCAACGAACATCAAATCCCTTAGATCTAGCCTGAAACTCTCTCAATCCGAACTGGGAAAGAAACTCAACTGCTCAGCGATGACCGTGTCGCGGTGGGAGCAGGGCAAACAGCCGCCTTCCACCACTTGTTATGTGGCGATGGGCAGAATTGCGGGCCCCTCGTTCGGGTGGGTGTTTTGGAATCTCGCTGGAATTACGGAGGATGATGTTCAACGGATGCCCACTCAAAAGGCGAGGACCAAGAAGGGGCAGCGTCACTTGTCAACGGCGATCACTGTTCTGGAGATCGAAGTTGCTCGGAGTGAAGCGCGGGCCGCGAGGCGGGACGCGCTGTTCCAAGATCTCCCGACCCAAGCGCTACGGCGAGAGTACAAAATTATCGCCCGGGCAGAGGCTACGTTCGCCCGCCTCATCGCAAGCCACATTCAAATGTTGAAGACCTTCGTATAGACCTCAGGTCGGGAGAGGGGTTTTGTCGACGATTATTCTCTTTCGCCGCGATGACAGGCCGAATACAACGCATGTTGGTCCCAGTCGACTAGCCGTCCTGCTGGCTTGTGCAGTCCTACTCCAGCCAGTTGTACTGCCCGCGGCACCGGTGGCCGTGCGTCACCCGGAAGGGTTGGTCCACGGCTTTCTCGTGCTCCGCACGTTGGAGGGTGACACCCTCGCCGACGGTGATCTGATCCAGGTCGCTCATGGCGATCGTGTGACCTGCCGACTGGTGTTCCATTTCAAGGATGGCTCGATTCACGACGAAACCGCCGTCTTTTCACAGCGCCGCAACTTCCGACTCCTGAGCGACCACCTCGTACAGAAAGGCCCGGCGTTCCAGCACCCGATAGAAGTCTTAATCGACGGTTCCACGGGCCAGGTCACCGTCCATGACACCAACGACAATGGCAAGCAGAAGGTCGCGACGGATCACTTCGACCTCCCGCCGGACGTCGCCAACGGCTTAGTTCTCACGCTATTGAAGAACATTCGCTCGGATGGACCGCAGACCAAAGTGTCGATGGTCGTGTTCACACCAAAGCCGCACCTTGTGAGGCTCGCGATCTTCCGCAAAGGAGGAGCCGCACGGGATCTGGTGCGGGGGAAGCGCTGGTTGCTTTTGAGCAGTTGGCTCAACTTGGATCGTGGCAAGCGGCGTCAGTTGAACGCACTGTTTGCTTTGAACCGGCGCATTCTCAAAGCCTATCTGCTGAAGGAGAGCCTCTCGCATTTGTGGGATTACCGCTACGAAGGAGCCATGTTGCGTTACCTGCAGAAATGGATCGATCCGTTGCGCTGGCAGCGGCTGAAACCCATGGAGAAACTAGCCGGCACTTTGCTGGCTCATCTCGAGGGCATTTTGAACTACTGCCGGACAAAGGTACCAATGGGTGTGGTGGAAGCCGTCAACGGCAACATCAAAGCTCTGCTCCGCCGCGGCCGCGGTTATCGAGACATGGACTATCTGCTGCTGAAGGCGCAGCGCTTGGCCGCCACTAAGACCGAATTCGGCGCTTTCCTGAAAGCCGCGTAGAATGCGCACTCTTACAGATTGTTGTGCAGAACCGATTTCCGAAGCTGCGTTCGGCGCAATTAAGGAAAAGTGAACGGCGTACGCCTTCAATCCGGGTCGGGAGTGCCTTTCAAAACCTGGGCGGCAGGGTCGCTAGGGCGTAGGTTTTCCGGGATACTCTCCACTGCAAGGCGTTTGCCTTCTGCCGTAACACGGGCGTGTTCTTGTTCCAAAGAGCGCAGACCGCGTAATGCATCTTCGATTGCCTGACGCTCCGCTGGATGGGGTTCGGGAAGGGTACTGAGCTTTTCCATCCGAGCGACGATTGCTTCGCAAGCGGCTTTGATGCGCTCCGACATCTTTGCTTCGTCAAGCTCGATGAGGGCGGATTGGTAAAGCGAAACCCACCCTTCCTGTTGGTAGTCTTCCATCGCTGCCTTTTATACACGTTTAGCCCTGTTGACGCCATTGTCCTCTCCACTTTTTGGAACGTTCGACATCGAACAGACAATCCGCGCCGTTTGGAGGTGCTACGGGGAAACTTGAGGGCAAATACGGGAAATGGACTAGCGAAAACGGTGAATTACCTGTGTTAGTGTTCGGAAAGTGTGCGATGCCCATGTCCTCTGAAGGTGTTCGCAGTGGCAGAAAGTCCAAAGTCCGAGTTGGCGCGGCTCCGCAAGCGACAACGACAGGCTCGACAAGACGAGGTGTATGGGGGCTTTTCCAAATCTGAACGTGCTGAATACGACAGCAGAGCAGAGCGCATCAACGAACTGGATGCGCAACTTCAGACCCTCGCATCCGCTGACAAGGCTGCGGCAGAGCAGAGAGGCGAGTGGAACAAGAAGTCGGAAACGGATAGGCCGCAAAGCGAAGGTCGCCAACCCTACCGCACCCGAGAACAAGATTCAACGGATGCTTTTACCGATTTCTCGAAAACGGACCGAACCAAGAAAAAGTCCAATCCAGAATGAAACCGTGAATAGCTAGCTAGGGTTGCTGCCACCTTCCCTGTTTTGCATTCCCAATGCAATAATCAAGCTGTGAGCGACAAGTGTACTTGCAGCGCATCGTTCTGCCGCCATCCCCTGAGTGGATGTCCCAACCCGCCCGTTGTCGAACTGACCGTATCAGCGATGAGGGGTCCGCAGCCAGAAGGGTCACCGAGAAGAAATAAGGTGTGCGATCCGTGTTGGGCCACTCTGCAAATCAACCTGCCCAATGTCTTCGGCGTTCAAGTAGGGACGAAAATCGGTCCGAACTGAGTCTCAACGTTTCAATTCAAAAAGGGACAGCGTGTCGCCCTTGCGTCACGAAAGTCGCCGTACGCAAATTCGCAATCTGAAAGTCGGAATTTGATTTGGTCGGACTCACCGTCTCCCTTTCCAACGACGAGATGCGGAGTAACTCCATCCACGACGGATATGTGAATAGTTCCGGTTACTCTGGCGACTGACACTGAGGGAGTTACAAAAACAGCAAGTACGGGCGTGCGTTCTTCTACACTTCTACATACTTGCCGAATAAGGACCATGCGTCCTCCAGTGTGACTTTCATGGCTTATGGAGTCGTCTGGATTCCCAGCGGGGCTGACTATGCAGCCTTTTTCTGTTGAGCTTTTATTTTCGCCCACCTTGCCCGTTGAAATGCTGCGATCTTCTTACGGGCTGCCGTTGACATAGTCTGCTTCACAGGAGTCGAAGCCGTTGCTTTCGCTGTCTCCGCTCGTTGTGATTCTTTACGAGCCTTTGCCCATCTTGCCCTTTGCGCCTGCGCCATCTTGCGCCGTGAAGCCTGCGATATTATTCGGGTCGGTTGGTTTGCCTGACGGACAGTTCCCGAACCGTATAATGACTCGATTACTGAAATCGCTTGGTCTATGCTTTCCACACGTTCCTGCGCCTGCTTGCGCTCAGCCCGAAGCTCCTGAAGCGCACTGGATAGGTTTCCCATTGTTCCCCCTGAAGATTGACAACGGAGCTATTGTATAAGATGGGAGCGACTTACCGTTGAGTCAGTCAGTTCGTGAAGAGACTAAGTAGGCTCTGTAGACGGATCTAGGGCTGGAAGTTCGCAGTTGAACAACCTCAGTTCAGTTTGGGCGTCGTCGTAGACAACGTCGTCGGAGGTACGTCCACACCTGACGCAAAAACCATTCCTGAAGGTCGGATTCCATCGGACTTCGGGATGTCTCGTTTGCAAATGGATTCCGCGAGAATCATTTAGCCCAACAGTGCCATACGAGTAAAGAGTGTTGCTCGCATTTCGTAAAAGAGCAAGGATTAACTAGCGCCATGGGCGAAAACGCGCATAGCATGTTGACCGGCGACTGATTCAGGCTTGAGGCGTGTCATGGCGTTTTCTAGGCAGCGGGGCTCATACCAGAGGAAAACAAGCACAGGAAACGTGTGCCATGGACCCATGGATGTCCTTGGGAATCTTTTTGCTCGGTACCGGGGCCGGAGCGCTAACCACCGTAGCGCTGTACGTTAAGCAGATTCGGCAACTCAAAAACCAGCTTGGAAGCGGCGCACAAACCCAGACCCTGGTGGTGGTCGCGTTGCTGGCCAGTTTTGTGCCCGCATGGCGGGCGGCGAAGGTCGATCCCATGGTGGCGCTGCGCTACGAATGAAACCGAAAGTGCTACCAGCTCTTCCTTTGCGCCACTCCTCAGGATGGCGCTGTGCGTCAGGTTGCCTCACACACGAACGATAGTCCGCCATTGCCCCGTGCCGCGACGAAAAAGGACAGCGACTCTCCACGACGCTTGGAAGTGTTATTGATTCTTCAGCTGCTGCCGAGCGTTCCAGAAACAAGTGTTTCTCGAAAGCCTCGGACCGCGGTTTCCGTCCGCTTAGAAACAATCACCTGCACGCCGTCATTTTAAGGGGATTTTGGAACGTCTAACGCATACGACCATGCGATGGCTCGCGGTTCAGCAAGCGATTCGTGAGTATAGTTGCCCCGAAAATCACACCGTGAGTGAACTGGCTTGTGACTGTTGAAAAACTCGAGATTTTAGACGGTCCGGATTCTCAGTCTTTGTGCTTTGGGACCTTGCTGTCGAGCAGCGAAACCAGGGACTGGCCTCCAGGTGTGGCCTTCATGCTGTTAGCGAGCACGATGTCGCGCGCGCTGACCGCTTTCCCGTAGAGGCGCTGGTTGGCGTCACTGTCTGGAGCTAGCGAGGCGCCGCTCAGTGACATGCCAGCGAAGAGCCCCTTGGCACGGCCGTAGGTCAAAATGTCGGCCCCGCCGACCGAACCGGCGGAGGTGGCACCGCTGGGACCCGCCGCTGCGGTCATGTCGCTTCCAACCTTGGTCTTGCCTGCTAGTAGCTTATCCACCGCCGCTGGCGCCATGATCAGGAGGACGAAATCGGTGGACGATCCGCCGATCTGAAAACCAGCGCTGGCGCCGCCAATGCTAAACATCGCGGGCGCTGACCAGCGGCCGCTGAAGTTTTTCCCTCCGCGGCAAGTCATTGGGCCGCGGCCGCCGGTTCCGCCAACGCCGAACGCGAACTTCTTCACGCTGGGCAGAACGATGACGCAATCAGCCTTTGCCAGTACCTCGGCTGGAACGTCCTTGCTCGCGAGCATTGCCTGTAATACCGTGGTGGCATTGCCGAGAGTCTCTTCATCGCTTCCCTTGTCGGCAGCCCACACGGGCAAAGTGGAGAAAATCAGAAGTAGGGATGTGAGCAAACAAAGCATAGCCGTCTTGGTGTGTCGCATAGCGATTCAACCACCTTTCTCGCGTACAGCATAACAGGCCGCAGACGATTTACGGGACACACGAGAGGAGACAATCCATGAGACTTTCGAGGCCGGCACTTGTGGTTGTAGCGGGGTCGATTGCGCTTGGCATTCCCGCGACAATTGCCGTCGGACAGGTCACGACATCGCAGTACGACAACATGCGAACCGGAGCCACGCTGAACGAGAAGACCTCCACAGAACGTGAACGCCGGGCAGTCGGAAAACTGGGAGCGCTCAAAGTCGACGGTGCAGTGTACGCGCAGCCATTGTTCGTGTCGGTCGGTCGAGATTCCGGGAAAAGGGAAACGTGATGTGCTCTTCGTCGCCACGGAGCGCGACAGCGTCTATGCGTTCGACGCGGATCGGCCCAATGATGCGCCGCTGGCCGTCGGGTCAGTGACCTGCGTCAATCAAGGGGTTGAGCCCTGGGTTTTGCAACGGGTTTTAGTTAGGGCGCATTTACATGTAAACTTGGTCCATCGAGCCTGACTTCCTGAAACTGAAAGCGCCGCTCTGGGTGACAGAGCCAACTTCCGGGGGACAATTTGAAACTCGTCGCTGCGATTCTCACACTGCTGGTTTCACTAAGTACAACCCTTGCGTACGCCCAAGCCCCACGAGATCACCACGGCGTTCAGAACGTGGTTGTAATCTTTCAGGAAAATCGCACGCCCGACAACCTGTTCGGGAGCAACCCATACTTCTTGCCGGGTGTGGACATCGCCACCAGCGGAGTAAATTCGCAGGGTCAGCAGATTCCCTTGACGGCGGTACCGCTGGCGAACAACTACGATTTGAGCCACGCACATGCGGCGTTCGTGGCGATGTACGCCAGGGGGAAAATGAACGGGGCCAACAAGATCCCGGTGTCCTGCGAGAAGGGTGCTACGGGTTGTCCGCCCGCCAATCCCCAGTTCAAATATGTCGACAATTCGACCGGGCTCCTGGATCCTTACTTCCAACTAGCTGAACAATACACTTTCGGCGATCGCATGTTCCAGACTAATCAGGGCCCCAGCTTCCCGGCCCATCAATTCATTATTTCCGGAACTTCAGCGCCAAACCCAGACAGCGATTTGTTCGCCGCGGAGAATCCGGCAGGGGTCACGAACGCTCTTAACAACACTGGCTGTACCGCTCCCGCAGCCGAATTCGTTAGAATGATAGACCCCAGTGGGAGCCAGTCGATGAAGATGTATCCTTGCTTCGAGCATCGAACGCTAGTTGATAATCTCGACTTCCAGGGGATCAGTTGGAAGTACTACACTCCATCGGCGGGCTCGATCTGGACTGGGCCGAATGCGATTTATCATTTGCGTTTCGGCTCGGATTGGGCCAACGACGTTATCCTTAAACCCGCGCAGGTGTTGACCGATATCAGGAAGGGTCAACTCCCCAATGTTAGCTGGGTGATTCCGACCGGGCAGGAATCGGACCATGCAGGCTTGAACCAGGGTTTGGGGCCGTCCTGGGTCGCGTCGGTCGTCAACGCCATCGGCAACAGTCAGTACTGGGACAACACCGTCATCATCATTACGTGGGATGACTGGGGAGGATGGTATGACCACGTTGCCCCATCAGTCATCAACTCTTATGAATACGGTTTTCGCGTACCGCTGATCATCGTGTCCCCTTTTGCGAAGCAGGGCTATGTCTCCCATGTGACCCATGATTTCGGCAGTATTCTGAAGTTCATCGAAGAGGTTTATGGTTTGCCTTCGCTCGGATATGCGGATGCTTTGGCCGATGACCTGTCCGATTGTTTCGACTTTCACCGGCACAATCGCTTTAAGACCATTCGAGCACCGCACGACGCGAAATACTTCTTGAACGACAAGAGCGCACCCGAAGACCCAGACAATGATTGAAATGATTGGCGGAGGCTGATAAGGGTGGACCAATCCGTCGCCGACTTGGTTGCGAGGCGCACGAAGGCATATCTGGCCTGTCAGGATTACCTCGTGCTTCCGCTGCTCGATGTGCGGCGTCTTACTATCGAATTCCCAACCCAGGGTTCCGCGTCCGCACTGTACCTGCTTGCAGTTCATGACCTCAATGCAGCAGCCTATGACGTGAACGGCTCGGTCTATGTCAACAGCGAGGACGGCAACCTGTACGTCCTCAATCCGCATGGGAAGATGGAGCGGAGGATTTTCCTGAATCGCGCCACCGACGCCGCTTACACACCCGTCTCCCTGGGGCCAGATGGAAGAATTTACGCCCTAAACGACGGCGTCCTGTTCATGCTCGGCAAGTGAGGATCACCAACGGTCGGACTTAAGTCCTTTTTTATGAGAGCGGGAGAGGAAGCAAGGTTGGCCGGTTCCCACCGTACCGGGCCAGCATCTCCTGCAGACGCCGTACCGCCGCCGGGGCTAAACTACTTGGCAAACTGCCTGCGAGACTCAATTCTCCTTTCAATGGATTTTGAGTTCAATGGATTTTGAGTCTTAACCAGGTGTCTCATTTTTACCCAACCGCAACCGAAAAATCTGCATCTGAATGCAGCATCCGCGAGTGGAAGGGACGGAATCGGGGTTTATAAGGACGTACGCGGCAACTGCCATCGGTATGAACAAGGTCGCGCTTCGGTCCGGGATGTTTCTGTTCTGGAGTCTGCTCGTCTGCAGCGCTGTCTTACTGTCAAGCCTGAGCAGCTGCGGAGGAGGAAGTTCTTCGACCAACTTGCCACCTCCGGCCCCGGGAAAAATTCAGCATGTGGTCGTGATTTTCCAGGAAAATCGGACTCCAGATAACTTGTTTCAGGATCAAACCCTGGTTTCAAGGGGTGCAGACATCCAGAACTACGGAGTGAATTCGTTGGGCCAGAAAATCGTGCTGACAGCCACCGCTCTGGGTACGGACTACGATCTGAGCCATCAGCACAAGGCGTTTCTTGACATGTATGACGGTGGCAAGATGGACGGCGCCGACAAAATTCCTGTGTATTGCGATACCAACGCTCCCCCCCCTTGCCCTCCGCCAAATCCCTGGTTCCAGTATGTCAATCCGAGTGAAGTAGCACCCTACTTCCAACTCGCCGAAACCTACACCTTTGGGGATCGCATGTTTCAGACTAACCAGGGACCGAGCTTCCCAGCACATCAGTACATTATTGCGGGAACCTCCGTGCCCAGCGTGGGCAGCAGTTTGTTAGTAGCGGAGAATCCGGTCGGTGGAAGTAGTAACCCCTTTCTTCACACGGGCTGCATAGCCCCTCCCGAGGAAAGAGTATCCTTGATAGATCCCAGCGGTTCAGAGGCCCAAACGATTTACCCGTGTTTCGAACATCCCACGCTGACGGACAGCCTCAACGCCGCCAAGATCAGTTGGCGATATTACTCTCCGTCCGCTGGCATCATCTGGAACGCTCCCAATGCGATCCAGCATATGTGCGTACCCAATGCAACTCCTCCCAATGCAACCATATGCACGGGCTCGGATTGGACCAACAACGTGGTGTTGCAGCAGACACAAGTATTAACGGACATCCAGAACGGCACCCTTGCCGCGGTCAGCTGGGTGATTCCCAACGGACAGGCATCCGATCATGCGGGGGGAAATGCGGGTTCTGGACCCTCGTGGGTGGCGTCGGTGGTGAACGCTATCGGGAACAGCCAGTATTGGTCTGATACAGCGATCTTCATTACGTGGGATGACTGGGGAGGCTGGTACGACCATGTTGCCCCGCCGATCAAGAATTCTTATGAGTACGGCTTTCGTGTGCCGCTGATCGTCGTATCGCCTTACGCGAAGGCCGCTTACGTATCTCACGTGACCCATCATTTCGGCAGTATTCTGAAATATGTCGAGGAGACTTTCAGTCTTAGTTCGCTCGGATACGCGGACGCAGATGCCGATGACTTCTCGGATTGCTTTGACTACAACCAAACGCCGCTAACTTTTCACACCATTGCAGCCCCAATGGACGCTCAGCATTTTCTGGAAGACACAACGCCGCCTACCGCTCCTGACAACGATTAGCTGCCGGGATCGACCGTTCTAGGTGATGGCATTTGGGAACCCATTTCTTGGAGCCCTATCTGCCCTGAGCAGCGACAGCGACTTCTCTGTGGAACGGGCAACTTGGTGCTGGTATGGACTGACGTAGGTCAATTGGTGATCGCGGTAGGGATACCAGTCTGCCCGGTACCCCCCGCACAGATCCGGACGGGCGCTTGTTAGCGCATCCGGTTCTTATCTCGGATGAGTAGCGGCAAAGCGAGCATCGGGGAAAGGATGGAGCACAGCCGGTGGGGGAAGCCAGCGCTTCGCCAGGGTGAGCATCCGCGTCCAGTTGATTCGGTGTTTCTGGCTCCGGCGGCGAATACTATGCCACCAGCAGACCAGCACCCGATGCCGGAACAGGGATAGGCTAGCGTTGTTTCCCGGTACCGCGTAGTAGTTGAAGTATCCCTGCACGACCGACCGGAGCCATTGGCCGGTTTGGCCCACGGGATCGTGCATGCGCTCGCGGAGTTCCGGTTTTATTTGCCGTAGCTTGGCCCGCATGCGTTTGCGAATCGTCGTGCGCCGTACCATGAATCGCCCCAAACTATTCTTCCCGCTAATGTGCGGTTGAGTAGGCCGGCGGACTTTCACCACCGGCCTCTCGCAGAACCGAACGTGAGGCTCTCACCTCATTCGGCTCCCATCAAGCAAACACGCCAGTCATCCCGATCTGCCAATGTACAAAGAGATCCACGCAGTTCGTCGCAAGCCGTTGAAGAAACTGACTCGCGTGCACTTTGTGGCGTTTGAAGCGCTTGAATTTTCGCATCGCCCACGCCACGAGCGTCTGATTGACGTATCGCAGCAAGGGATACAGCGCCGAGGGGGCATAGCGCCCATAGTACGCAATCCACCCCCGAAGGAGAGGATTAAGCCGCTGGGCAATGTCCTGCAAGGACAGCTGTGTTTGACGTCGTATCTTCAAGTCCCGAATCGTCTCGCGCATGGTCTTCAGCGCCGAGGGGCTGACTGCTGGATTGAATCCTCCAAACAGGGAGTTATCTCGGAAACGTCGCACCAGACGAGGCCGAAAGCAATACCCGAGAAAGTCAAATTTGACGTTCGGGTGTTTGCCTTTCCGCTTTCCGTCTTTGCAGTAGACGACCTTGGTTTTCGTCGGATGCATCTCTAGGTGGCACTCCGCCAATCGGGCTTGAAGCTCAACCTTGAGGGCGTCCGCTTCTTGCTCCGTCCGACAATGCACCAGCCCATCATCTGCATATCGACACCACGGGAGATCTGGATGTGCCCTCGTCATCCAAACATCAAACGCGTAATGCATAAAGAGGTTGGCCAAAATTGGGCTCACCACACCACCCTGAGGGGTGCCACGGCTGCGCTCCATCGTGGTTCCATCTTCCTGCACCATCGGCGCCTTAAGCCATCTTTCGATGTACAAGAGCGCCCACTTACACGTTATGTGTTTCTGAACAGCCCGAAGTAAAAGCTCGTGGTCGATGTTGTCGAACAGGCCCTTGATGTCAAACTCTAGAACCCAGTCATACTTCCAGCACCGCTCTCGCGTAACTCCTACGGCGTCCAGGGCCGATTTATTCGGCCTGTAACCGTAAGAATCTGCCAGAAAGACTGAATCTAGAATCGGCTCAATCAGCAGCTTGACAACCGTCTGTGCCACGCGATCCGCCACGGTGGGCACACCCAAAATCCTTTCTCCGCCACTCTTTTTGGGAATGGCGACGGCGCGCACCGGCGGCGGAAAGTAGGTTCCCGAGCTCATCCGATTCCAGATCTTGTACAGATTGCCTGACAAGTCGGCCTCGAACTGCTCGATCGTCTGCTCATCCACTCCGGCCGCTCCGCGATTGGATTTGACCGCTTTATACGCTTCGTACACCAAGCGCTTCTCGATATTGAATGGTTTGTTTGTCGCATGCATCGAGGTCATCCTGTCTCCAGTTGTTTCGGTTATGCGACCACCTGACCCGACCCCTTTGCTCCAGCCGCCGAGTAGAACGCAGGAATTTCACCCGCGAGCTCTCACAGATCCGTACGAGACGGTCTCCCGTCATACGGCTCGTGCCACCCAGTGAAGGCTGGCGCCTTCCTCGACAACCCCAGGGCTCATCCCATATCCGGTTGGCCACCATTAAGGGGTCATGGAGCGGGTGGCCTGTTCCCCTCGCTCCGCGGGCGTTACCCCGCTTCAACGCTACTACGGAACAGTCCATCCCTGACGTGAACATCGCTACTTTCAGGCTTGGGGGTTTCTCCCCTCGCACTTTTTCGCTTAACATCTCACGCCAAGTTCTCACGTTCCCCCTCCGAAGCCTGAGTTGAGCTCATGCCGCCTGTACACCGGCTGCCGCCTGGTCAGTTCGCAGATTACTTCCAAGCTTTTCCCGCAAGATAATGGGGCCCGCGGTTTTGACAGCGTCAAAAAGGTCTTTCGATGCCTAATGGGCGGTTCGCTTGCGCTCATCTTCTCAACTCGTACCTGACGCCTTAATGGCGCCTTTTCCCCGATCGCTCACCACCACACCTTTTGAGTGCAGCAGCACCGAGGTAGTTTGAGGCCGGCTTCTGCAAGCAGACCCCGGGAGACCTTCTCCCATCTTCGGAGCAGCACCGAGCGCCCGCTTCCGCGAGGGCTCGTTCGTGTCGCCACCATTACAGAGCCTTCATTGCTCGTACGAGTCGGTCCGTCCCAGTGCTCCGCCTCGGTACTCTCGCCTTGCGGTTTTGGCCGCTTGAGCTTCTCCCTTAATATCGGAGTCTGGTTCCTGCAGTTCCGTGCAATCGCCTGCATCCGCTTCACGCCCTCTCTACGCCGGTCGCCACCTGCTCAGTCATCAGGCCCCCAGCAGGTTCATCCCAGGAAAGTTTCACGCCCCTGGTTTTGACGACACTTGATTTCTTAACGACGCGTCCTCGAAAGGTTCACTTTCGTTCGTCTCTCGGATGCGCACCTGCACAAGTTTTCCTCGCGCTTTTCCTCCAACGCTCACCACCACGGCTTTTGACCGTAGCAGCTTGGAGGTGATTTGTGACCTGCTCCTGAAAGCCGATCTCAAGGGGCCCACCCTCATCGATTGCACAGCTCGTCCACGAATTGATTAGGTCATGTGACCTCCATATCCGCGTACTTCTGCAGCACACTGAAGCCTAGAAAGTCGAACGTCTCGGGTTTCCCTTCCCCTCTACGTCTCCGGTTCTCTTCGGCAAATCTGCCGAACTCGATCCGGCGCGTCTTATCTGGGTGCAGTTCCAGTCCAAACATGGCCAG
>Ga0210396_10000817_pt1 | contig 36388 bp, 13 predicted proteins | sample IncBWH17OmetaG_FD_155466 | JGI IMG/M metagenome (GOLD analysis project Ga0210396, IMG submission 155466) | Forest soil microbial communities from Barre Woods Harvard Forest LTER site, Petersham, Massachusetts, United States - Inc-BW-H-17-O ...
CAGTGCATTGAAAGCAGGATTGTTTTCAAAGGCTACCCAGGCATTGTTGGCACCTATCGTTCCTGTATTGCAGTATTGAAAATTGAAGCTTACGGTGTTCGTATAGGCATTGATGGTTCCAACAGGTCCGTTCAATGACAACAGCGGGTTCACATGGTGAATGGTGGGGCCAATGGGACCACTGAAGGATGTTGTATGTTGGTACAGGGCATTGCTCTGTTGCAAACCTTCGGTATAGGAACCCGAAAAAGCAAAATGATCGGAGGGTAAGGCGGTACACAAAGGTTGTAACTCAAGCTGTATACCGGCTATTGGTTTCCAGGTCGCATTTTTATCATCCAGTCCGGGCCAGCAGGCTCCTTGTCCATCTATTCCATTGAAAAAAATCGTAATGCCCGTAGCCGGTGTACCGATTGGGGGCTGGCTCGGCGGAAGGGTTACCGGATAAGACACAAACTGATAGCTTCCTTGCGTATCGAAGTTATTGGGTGCCGTGCCGATAGGAGTTCGTATGGTTCTGTAGGTTGCATTAACCAACATATAACCGGGAGGAATGTTGATGGAGAGTGCTGGGTCCAGGCCTGCATAAGGTCTGTACTCATTCGGGAAATCATCTGCCAGGGTACCCCACTTAGCCGAACTGGATTCTACTTCAAAATTGGCATAATACAAATCACAGGAATTTTCAGCGGCAAAATCATAGCTCTTGCTATCACCTGGCTGTTCAATTGTAAATGGAGCTCCATAAGAATCACAGGAACCATCCACTTTATTGGGTGTTAATGTATTGGGTGTTTCTGTTCCTGCATATTGCATACGCAGATTCACCAATGGGAAAAATCCAGAGGCAAAAAAGGTGGTTGTTCCTGAAATAGGAGGCGATGCTTTGATTATAAGGTAAAGGTCCGTTACAAGCGTATAAGTGATAGTGGAGCTGGTCATATTTGTGAGTGCAGCAGAAAAATTCAGGTTCAGCAAATTCACACCCGATACCTGAGATGGTGTGATGGTGATAGCCGATGCGGGTACGCTAGCTACAAGGGTAGTGCCATCAAACACTTTCACATTTCCTTGTGTATTATCGAAATCGAAAATACCCAACGGTTGATAGGCTGACGGGATTGTTCCTGCCGGTAAGGCATCATACTGAATCTGCAGATACATATCGGTATAGCTCGCACCACTATTAACATCCATGGTTGACGATGGGCTTCCGTTAAAAGTACCGGTAGCTTGCACTTCGATCACATCACCGGGATACCCTGCTGAAACATCAATAGCAGGACTGGTAGTTGTTGTTAGCGGTACAGGGAGATTGGAGGTACAGCCGTAATAGGTAGGCGGATTCAAAGCACCAAGGTTAACCCGTTTGAAAGAAACGGGGTTGTCAGTACCGAAATAAGAATCGCAACGTCCGCCGCAATGGTGATACGTTTCGGTATTTCCACAAGCCAGGGTACTTACACTGGAACTACATCCGGGATCGCAAATATATTCAAGGGTAAAGGTCAGTATATCGGGGCCAAAATTGGTTCCGCAAGTTGTTCCTCCACTACAATTATCCACCAGGGGAATATCCATGCAGGGTAGTTCATACGTTTGTGAAGCTACTCCGCTGCACGAACCGAATGGTATACGCCCTAATTTAATATCCAGATAACCGGGTGTACAGGTTGAAAGATCTTCCGGAGTTTCTATCGCATCCGGAATAATGGTCGCAGGAGGCCCACTACATCCAGGGTCTGTAGGAGTAACAGCACTCATCAGCCAGCCAGAGCCGCCATCACTCACGAGACCGGTATGATCAAAGTGAAAACCCGAAGGCAACGGAATATGAATATCATGGTATCCGTGAGGGCAGTTAAAATCAAACCCCAGCGGGAACCAGTCTTCATAATATATAGGACAAATATTTACCTTAAAAGGAGTTCCGGCAATGACATCCGAAGGAGCTGTCATAGAGGAAGACCGGCGGGAAATCTGATACAGGTAATACGCTGCATTTTCCCAGGGATAATTTTCTACCCTTATATCTGTAGCGGGTATACTCTGGCATTGATTCTGATATTTGGATGAAATGGCCGGAGCAAAATAATTGGAGAGTCCTGTACAGGCGCCATCGAAAGGAGTAGTGTTCTGGTTGTAGATAAAGTTTCCGGTAATCAGCAGGGTGCTGCCTTCGGCCATATCATCTATAAACCCGTCACCGTCCAGATCGGCCAGACTGTTTGGACCCAGCGGGTTCCATAGATTCATCATCATGGCTGGAGTGAGGGCACCAAAGTTGATTTCATAAGTAGTATATCCAAGCCCGGTACCGGTTGTAACAGGTGTGATAATACTTTGTGGAATCGCAATGGGAGTATGGGCTCCGTCTGAAAAATACAGGCTTGTGGGATCCACCGCACCCATGGTAGTGGTGCTGAACGGATATAATTTAATACCGGTAGCCATCGCATTGCCCGCCGGGGCTCCTGATATGCTAGTCCCCATGTTGGTATATTCAAATCCAAACTGATAGGAAGATCCACTGGCGGCAGAGCAATAACTGGCATTCGTATTGTTCTGATAGCTTGTTACCCTCATCTGAGGGTCCCCGACTTCCACATTAACAGTTGTTACCAAAGGAATGGAACTGCATGGGGCAGAACCGCAACCCCAGGAAAATGTATAATTAGCACCCGTATTCGGGCTCGTACATCCCGTAACCTTATACGGGATATGCAGATATAGACTGTTTCCATCGGCCAGTGTAGTGGCTCCGCTGAAAAAATAACCGAAAATAGTGTGATCCATCACCACAGATGTTCCTCCGGTGGAAGGAACATAAATACCCGTAGAGGCTGTTGCGGGCACATAGGTATACATATTATTTCCGGGTTGTTTGGCCGGGGAGTTGCTTATATAATAATTGCCCAGTGGCGTGGTATTCGGGTCGTTCGTATAGTTTATGTTGATCTGAGGAATATTTGCACCGTTGTTGCTTGAATTTGCAATTTGAAATACAATCTCATCCACATCTCCTATATTCTTATCCAGCACGTTGGAGGCTGTATTAGTCACGAACAAATTGGGCACCGGAATGGTCAGGGAATTGGAAACAGAAAAAGGAGCACAATTATTACTACCACCGCTGATCTTTGTCACCACGTTGAGTGGTGCCACAGCACCACAGGAAGGCGAACTAACCGACAGCACCAACGTAAGCGTACTACCCGCTTGCCATCCGCTTACAGACACTACCGGGTTGGCGCCACCACTTACAAAGTTGGCCGTTACTCCTGATCCTGAAAAAGAACTAAGTGAAGAAGCCGTTATACCCAGTGGCAGGTTAAATGTAAGGTTATCGCTAAGCAGTCCCGCAATACCGGAATAAGTTAGATTATAGGTCATATTATATTGCGTGCAAACCGAAAGGTTAAGCACCGGTGTTACCGACGAAGGCAGGGTTACTGTTTCCGTTCCAGCCAGGGTATAACACGGAGCGTTTGTTTTTGCAGAAGCAAAAACAGAGAAAAGAATAGCCAGTGCAAGGATTGCATGTTTTAATGTTCGCATGGGAGTATTTTTTTGTTGGAAAATCCGCCGTCTGTAATGACGAACTTTTAACGAAAGATAGATTAACTGCTTTTACTTTAATATTAAATCATACCCAAATGAGTAATTCACATACCTCAATGAGTAACTGGATAACTTGAGTGAGTAATTAACAGAGGTGCTTATCCCCTACCCTGTTTCGCATGTTTTTGTGTCTTTTCCGGGATTCTCCTTATTACTAAAGAAGTTTCCTTGATTGCTAAAGAAATCATCCCGATTACTAAAGATGTTTCCTTAGTTACTAAAGAAATCATCCTGATTACTAAAGATGTTTCCTTGATTACTAAAGAAATCATCCTGATTACTAAAGATGTTTCCTTGATTACTAAAGAAATCAACCCGATCACCAAAGAAACTTCCTTGATTGCTAAAGAAATCAACCCAATTACTAAAGAAATTTCCTTGATTGCTAAAGAAATCAACCCGATTGCTAAAGAAACTTCCTTGATTGCTAAAGAAATCAACCCGATTACTAAAGAAATTTCCTTGATTGTTAAAGAAATCAACCCGATCACTAAAGAAACTTCCTTGATTGCTAAAGAAATCAACCTGATTACTAAAGAAATTTCCCTGGTTACTAATGGAATTAGCTTTTATTAAAAGTTGAATACGTATAAATACTTAGGAATACAGTTTTACGGAGTGGAAGTAAGGTGATAGGCGAAGGATAAGCAAGCCAACACACAAGCAGATTCTTCACCCTCATTCACATGCCACCCCTTCTGTTCAGAATGACAATGTTAAGTGGACATATTTCTGCCTCCTGCGCCTGCTGCTTGCCGCTCGCTCTCCGCTCTGTTTCTCGCTCTGATTTTCCTCCCCCTGCCCCCTCCAAAGGGGGATAAAACCCGCTGCGTCCTGCCGCTGCCTCCTGCGCCTTTTTTCAAGCGTTCACCAACGGCTTCACCACTCCTCCTTTAAACACAGCAGCATATTCCTGGATCACTTCGGGATTGTATTCAAAATAACGGTGATTAAAATCGACCGGCAGAGGGCGGAAATCGGTCTGTACTACTTCGAGCGTAGTAGTATTATCGGGAAGGACGGTTCCTGTGCTGGGACCGGTAAGCCCCAAACGGGCTGCTCCGGGTATAGGATGCACCGCATCGGCCAGCTTTAAGATAGGATCCTGGCGACTGAACACAACAAATGCCTTCTTAGCCATAGCGGTTGACTGACGGTAACCTGGCCCTTGCTGAAATACATCATTCCGTATATCAGGAGAGGTCAGCATCAGGTTGTCCATCAGATTATCTACCTGGTTGTTGAGATGAAGGGAACACAGATTGAGAAAGCATTGATCCAATATATGATTGGCCATGCTTTGTACAATGAAATGAATTTTGGGTCGTGTGCCGGTGGCATAACGATTGGCAACAAATGTATTCAGCTTGAGTAAAAAAACAGATAAGGCATCACCTGTAATACCGGCATCGCAATTGATCTGTTCGGGAGTTTTGGAAGGAATTTCCTTGCCTGTAATTTTATCAATCAACTTTCCAAGCGTCCCAACAATACCCAGCTTTTGATTGTATTCGCCAAAACATTGGGAAGGCCAGGTTATCATCAGCAAGCGTCCTATATTGGTATCGCTGTTGATGTAATTATTGTGAATATTCATGATATGAGAATATTCCTTCTCAAGGCCATTATTATATCCAAACATAAAGATGAGCAGCTCTTTTCCTTCCCCATCCAGTTCGGTGAATAGATTGGTGAGCATTTCCAGAGAGCCTCCTTTGGGTTGTTGCTGCGAAGCGCCGATGGGTGCGGGAGTAGCGGGATAATCGGCATCTTCTCCCTGAGGATCGTAAAAGAAAGGAGCACCGGCCGTTCCGTTATTATCGGTATACTGTCCGCAACGGAAATAAGCTACGGCACTTTCTGAAGCAGTGTTTTCATCCGATTCGTACCAATATTGATCGGGCACATCGGGCACTTGCACCAATTGTACCGGACGGGTAGTGATTACATAATGCTTAACATCCATTGCTTTGCTTGTTTTTAAACTGCCGGCTTCGGCGCCAGCAACGATGAAATGACATTGTTATAACTCGTTGCCGCTTTGATAAAATAGTTCCTATCCAGATGCAGCTCATTGCACCAGCTGCCTTCTATATTGGCGGGATCGGGCACTCCTCTAAGATCAATGTAATGTATTGTTCCGTTATTCTTGATGCTGCTACAGGTAAGCTGGCTCATCATCACATTAAACCGGTTGATAAAATCGCCGATGATAGCATCAGATTGAGGTCTGAATATTTTTACCGAAGGATCTTCGAAATAAGGTTTCAGCCAGGGGCCGGGAGTCATCTTATGCAGCCATTTATCAAAGAAATTCTTATCCAGATCAAACAAACCGCGTCCATCTACCGGAGGACAAGCATAACCATGGGTAAGAAAATGAAAAGTATTGTTTGGAAACTGGTTGCAGATCCTTGTCATCAGAATAGTATAAGCGCCTTTCAGATCCACACTGATGGCATTGTTGATGGCATCCTGTTTTACCGGGTCGGCATTTCCATAGGGATTCAGAAAGTCGGGCAGATTCTTATCTGCTATATCATTCCCCCCTGCCGAAAGCAGGATAAGAAATGTATCGAACTGATCCTTGTACTTGTTGATCCTGTCTACTAACATATCCAGCCAGGTGGTATGATAAACCGTTGTTCCCGGATCTTTTCTGGAATAACCATATACCATCAGCATAAGTTCCTCTCCGCAACGGCCAAAGGCATCATCATTGGGTGGTATAATATTTCCGGTTATGGAATCGAATATTTCAGTCGTTTCCTTTTCCTGAAAATTCACGCTGGCCGGGCACATCGGAATCAGGTGATGAAGAATGTTTCCCACCCCTGCAGAAGCATCCACGGGAAGACCGTCTCTGCTTAAGGCATTGGGATAATGAAACCAGGAGTCGCCGAGGGCGAGAAGTTTTGCAGGCATATAAAGGATCTTATCTGGGTAATTGCATTTATTGATGACATGCAATAATAGATCAAAAAGCATAGAATCTGCTTTTCAAAACACACGAAAAACAGGAAAATCTTACATCAGCGGTAATCTTAACATGTTAAGCGTGTTCAATATTGCCTCCAACCTATTATTCACCCAAACCTACCTGTTACTCATTCGCCCATGGCAAATACTCAATTGCTTTGTCCTGATCGGCATGATTATATTATATTAGCCATTCATCAACCGGACATTCGCCGCCATTCCATATTAAAGGAAACAACATTTTTGCCTAAAGGCTTATTGTAACAGTTAAAACGCTCTGTCATGACTACCTTCAATAAAAATTATTCGACATTAAACAGGATTAACATTTTGATTCTCCTGATTTTTTTATCCTTTACAGGCACGGCGCAATATGTAACGGTTAACAGCTCCTGCGGATTTGCAGATGGAAGCGGAAATCCATACCGTCCTTTGGTATGTAATTACGGCATACAGTTCCTTCAGGATGATGTTGGGAACTGGTTTATTTCACCCGAACAAGGATACTCCAGAAATTGGAGTACACCAGATTCTAAATTTATGTTCGACCCCATTTCGGGTGATCATGTTAACAGTCCTTCAAATGTATCACTGTCGGAAAGCAAACTACCCGCTGATCTGGCCCGGATAAAAGGTTTGGGTTTTACCGAAATCAGATTATCCGGAATGGGAATCAACATTACCAGTGGAGGAGTTGCAACCTATCCCACCGGAAGTCAAACAACCTATTTTACATTATTGGATCATTTTATGTCACAAGCCAGCACGGCAGGCATTCGGGTCATCTTTATTCTGGGAGGTGGAAATAATACGTTTTCAAACAACGCTGCATATAAAAGTTTTATGAACACCATTGCAGCGCACTATGCTACCAATACCAGCCTCATGGGCTACGATCTGTACAATGAACCGGAATACACCTTGTGGCAATCCATACCAAATGACAAATACAACATCACTAAAATGGTGACTGAATGGAATAACGCCATAAAAAAATTCGATCCCAATCACTTAACAACGATAGGACTAGTGAGCCCCCGAAGTGTTTCTGAATTTGATCCGGTTGTGCTACCCCTGGATTTTGTTTCTTTTCATTTTTATCCTTTGTCCAATCATTATGATGTTACAGATGCCAATAGTCTCATGGATACTTATTATTACTGGCTCAGCAGAACGATGACTGTGCCCTGGATAATAGGAGAAACAGGATATGCTGGCACCGATACACCCAATGGAGGCGAGCCAAGCATTTATGGTACTGCTGCCGATCAAAGCTCGTTTGCAGTACATACGTTGCAACAGTCGGTGAACTGCGGTTGCAAAGGGTATTCCTGGTGGAAATATCAGCAAACCACATGGGGAATGGCAAACGAGGATTATCTGGGTCTTTATGACAGCTATACCGGAAGTGCCGATGGGGGACCCAAAGCAGCCACAACAGCATTTGCAGCTTACAGTGGTTTGATTCAAACAACATCGTCCTGTTCACAACCCGGCAACTATTATACGGCGCTAAATGGTACATCTTATATGAACCAGGGTTATGTAAAAGATCAGAATGGTAACCCTATCGTAAATGCGGTTATTACCGGCAAAGAAAATTCAACCAATACCGACTATACTTCCTTTACCGATGCTACAGGTCATTTTGCAATTTCCAGTGGAGGGAATACGTTCTACCGCATTACGGTTTCCTATCCGGGATATTCTACCCAGATACAAGCCAATCCTACACCCGGTAATGCCTATAATTATACAATAACTCCTGTGAATGTTAATTTATGGGCAAAGGATTGGAGCAACAGTTCAGACCCTATCAATACCATCAGTAATAATTGGAACCTTTCCAGCTTCGATATGTTTTACAAAGGCGATTTTAACGGTGACGGAAAACAGGATTTGCTTTGTGTGAAATATACCGATGGCATTAACCAAACCGACCGGATGGTAATCCTGACCTATACTAATTCTTTTCCTGTTGTAGGTTCAGGACCGGATTACAATATTTCTTCAGGCTGGACATTGCTCTGGGATAATCAAAGTAATGGAAGCAACGGAGGGGGAATTTATCCTTACCGAAATAATCTGACTGTCGGCGATTTTGACGGAAACGGTACCGACGATATCATCAGTATCAATTCAGGAGGAGCATGGAGCACCTGGTTCACGTTTGTCCCCAATGCCAATCCTGTTAATGCTACCTGGCAATGGCAGGACTCTGATTATGGTACATCCAATAACCCGAGTCACCCCATGAGCTATATGCATGGATACAGCAACAGCGTTATAGCAGGCGATTTTTACAACGTAGGCAAAGCAGCCGTTATTGGCGTAACCGCCAGTAACTGGATCACTTCGTTTCAGCTTTCCTCTGGCGGTGTATGGACCTGGATCCAATCCAATAACGGATTGACAAATAATTCCTCTGCCAGCATGAGTTATCTGACTCCTTATGACACACAGCTGATTGCCGGAGATTTTGACGGAGATGGTCAAAAAGAAATAGTGGGCAATGCATTATCTGCCGGAGATATGGCCCTGTTTAAACCCTACTGGAATTCAACCTTGTCGCAATGGGTATGGACCCAGAAATGGCATGAAACCTACAATGCGAATACGGATATGTTTCCTTTCCGAAGCAACCTGAATGTTGGAAAATATGATCCGAATATGAACAAGGACAAAATCATCGGGTTTAATTCCATTAATATTGCCTGCTTCGGTTTCGATTCCGGGTATAACCTGTATTGGGATGGTTCGGCTGCCACATCTATTTCCGACTGGAATATCAGCCCTACCGCTTATAAGTATCTCCTTATTAATACCGACCCTGATACCTACCAGCAACAACTTCTTGCCATACGTGGCAGCGCTGCCAATCTGTATACATTTAAGATCAACAAAGAAAGTCAGGTTCCCTGTATTACACTGCACAGACCAGATATGCTGAGCAATACAGCTGGTTCAGAAACCCCTGCCCCTATCACTGATATGATCTTGTTCCCCAATCCCAATAACGGAAAATTTGATATCTGGTTGCCTCCATCAGAAAACAAACAGAAAATACAGCTGACTGTTTTTGACATGCAGGGAAAAGAAGTGCTCAATACGCAGTATGACACCAATGAAAATGGAAACAATATCAATCTCTCACTCGATAACATAGAGAGAGGAGTGTATTTTGTGAGATGTACTACCGGGAATACAAGCTATACGAAAAAGATAGTGGTAATGTAGTCGTAATTATTGCAACCGGTTGCGTGGTCATCTTGAGATTTTTATTGGGGCTCCGAAAAAATAAATCTTGGATGACCATCCTTCCCGCAACTTTTTGTTTGCCTCCGGCACCTGCCGTCTTTTCTTCTGACTTCTTACTAAATTACATAAGTTCAATCACCACCGAACTGGCTCCTCCCCCTCCGTTACACACCCCTGCAACACCTTTTTTTCCTCCATTGCGTTTTAGTACACTGATCAAAGAAGTAACTGTTCTTGCTCCGGAAACTCCAAGCGGGTGACCTAAAGCTACTGCTCCTCCGTTCAGATTGGTAACAGCATGGGTGATTCCGAGTTCTTTCATATTGGCCAATGCTACACAGGAAAATGCCTCGTGAATTTCAAATGCATCCATATCCGTTAGCTGGCATCCGGCTAATGACAATGCTTTCCGGATAGCTTTGGCAGGAGTGGTAGGAAACCGGGCCGGGTTTTGCTCTGCATCGGCAAAGCTGATGATTTTAGCCAGCGGTTTTAGCCCGAGTTCATTCACAATAGCTTCACTCATCAATACCAGCGCAATTCCCGCATCATTTATTTTGGAGGCATTGGCGGCTGTGATAGTTCCTGTTTTGGAAAAAGCAGGTTTCAGGGTGGGTATCTTATCATAAAACACGTGTTTGTATTCCTCATCCTCTGTTATTACAATCTCTGCTTTTGTCTTCTTATCAGTCAGTTTAATAGCATCTATTTCTCCGGCATACCATTTATTTTCATTGGCTGTATGTGCTCTTTTATATGATTCGGTGGCAAATGCATCCTGCATTTCGCGGCTTATTCCCATTTCCGCAGCTACCAGCTCAGCTGCAGCAGCCATGTGATAATCGTTATATACATCCCATAAGCCATCTTTCTTTATTCCGTCTTCTAATGCATAATCACCTATTTTACCGGGATGTATGGATCGGCCCAGATAGTATGGCGTATTGGTCATGCTTTCGAACCCTCCGGCAATGATCACATCCGAAAGTCCTGCCATGATATTCACCGCTCCCAACATAATAGCTTTGGCTGATGAAGCACATACTTTGTTGACCGATGAACAGATAACCCCATCCGGCAAACCGGAAAAGAGCGCCGCTTGCCGTGCAGGGTTTTGACCCAGACCTGCCGAAAGCACATTGCCCATAATCACTTCATCCACCATATCCAAAGGCAGCTTGATTTTTTCCACCGCATGCTGAATAGAAAATGCGCCTAATTGAGGAGCTTTAAACTCCGCTAATACTCCATTAAACCGGCCGATGGGGGTTCTGGAAAGGGATACGATATAGACTGGTTTCATCATCTGGAGGTAACTGTTAATTAGTGCTATTTGAAATCTTACGGTACAATAAAAAAAGAGATGGGATAGCATCTCTTTAGGTTCCTAATAAGGAAAAGGTCAAACCATTTATCAGAACTGGGTTTCTTTCCACCATTCCGATGCCCACTCAGTCATTACATCCATATGGGTGTTTTGAACATGCTGAAATGTGCGAACCTGGGTAGCAAATATTTCTCCGAACCGGGCTTGTACCTTATCGGCAAGTTGGGTATGGGCGTTATACGACTTCAGGATATTGCGTGTGGTGGCATTCATGGTGTTGACACAAGCCTCAAAATTGTCCTGAATCAGTTTCATAGCCTGCTCCATCCAGTTGTCATTCACCAGCAATTCGGAATATTCACGGATGCTGTCCACCATCAGGGTGTTTTGACGAATGAATGACAGAATCTGTTGGTTATGATTTTCAAGCACATGATCAATCGTCTCAACCGAAAGCGCAGAAGCTTTGGCAAAAGGGGTATTCAAAGCATTCAAAAAAGAACCTTGTTCGCTTTTAAGCAATTGTTCACGGATTCCTTCCATCAACAGGGTATTTGATTCCAGGGTCTCGTTCAAAAGCCGGGAGTTCAGATGTATTATTTCTGTTACTGCTTCACGGGTTTTCAAAGCGGTATCACCGGTTACTTTTCTAATCTTTTCTGTTTTTTCAATGACAGTACTTTTCATCTTGTTTATTTTTTATTGAGTGGATGTCTGCTTGGTTGAATGCGGTGCAAAGGTGAGGCATTGTTAATACCCGAAGGTTATTCGCATATTAAGCTATTGTTTGCATTTTGCTTCAAAATGTCCGGAATATCAAGGAAAAGACAGGCGCAGGAGGCAGCGGCAGGAGGCAAGTCTTAGGATTTGTCCGGAGGCACGGATAAGCAATTGCTCAGGCTGCCCGTCATATCCACGCCAACTGGTTTCTCCTCCCCCTGCCCCCTCCAAAGGGGGATAAAACCCTCTGCCTCCTGCTGCTTATTGTTTGCCTCCTGCGCCTGCCTCTAGCCTTCGCTAAAGCTCCGACTAGCAAGCCTGCCGCTTCTTTCTTCTGAATTCTGACTTCTCCTTCCTTTCTAAATAAGCTTGATAAACGACAAGTGATCATGTAAATACGACCACCTATCATTTTGTGCAGGAGACCAATATCAGATACTAATAACTTTATACTAAAATTCCATGAATCTCATAAAAACTGTATTGGAAGCTCAAGGGCGTTCTCAGGCTTGGTTGGCTAAAAACATCAGCAAAAGCTATGTTGTAACCACCAATTACTGCAATAACAAAACCCAGCCGAGTATCTCGACCCTAAAAAAGATTGCTGATGCGCTGCAAGTGGATATACGGGAATTAATCGTTCCCACAAAAAGCGGTGCGCAAAAGCAGGAGGTTAAGATTAAATCCGTAGTGTACTCCTGATTTTTTTGTTCAGGCCTAAGACATCATGAATACGCATATAGGAATAAATATCCGTGCAATCGGGGTGTGCAGGGCTATACGTTAAATACAGGTTACTTTTTTACAGTGTATTATTTATGTCGTGGCTGGTGATTTTACATTCGCCATCTTCCATAACAACTCCAAACGCCTCATTCAGGGTGGTTTTTGAACATTTTACTTTATATTTCAAAACGAAGATATCCCCATCATCCGTTTTCTTAGTTGTGCTCTCCACAAACTCATAGCTCACGATATCTCCAGCTGTTTTTTCAATATCCTGCATCTTCTTGATCCGGGCTTCCTTGGGTTCTCCCTCTTGTATACCATGCGTATACAAATCCTGAGCTTTAGCGTAGTCCTTCTGTTTTAAAAATTCCAGCAACTGGACCACCTTGGCTTTAGCTACATTTTCATCCAGCTTTTGACCAGTACAAGCCGTACAAAGAACAAAAAGTACAATGATTACCTTTTTCATGGTTGTAATATTAGGTTAAAATGGGTGAATTGTATTTTAAAGCAATATAACGATAAAACTCATCAATTCAATATAAGGGAAAGGACTGTTAAAAGTGCAAGTGCGAAATGGGAGTCATTTCATACCTTGTCTTAAAATATAGTCCCAACACGCACTTGGTCCCAAATCAAACTTAAAAGAATACATCAACAAAAGGAGTAGAAACTAAATATGGCAATTCTAAAATCGATGGGCAAACTCCCTTGGGGAGATTGATTGAAAAAAATAGAAAAGTCGCCCAATTACCGGGATGACATGTTCCAAAACGAAAGCCTTACCGTAATGATGGAAGGCAAAGGGAACTTTTTCAGCATTTTAATAAAATTCCTGAATAAGCCTAAGGATGTCGTACCGCCACGCCCTATTCCCAGCATAAAGACCGATCTTAAAAATCTTCCGGATGGTAAGCCGGTTATTGTTTGGTTCGGTCATTCCTCCTACCTGATAAAAATCGGAGGAAAGCACATACTCGTAGATCCGGTATTTAGCGGGTATGCATCTCCAATAAAATTGAAGTCGGCAAAAAGTTTTGAGGGGAGCGATGCTTACACCGCTGACGATATGCCACCCATTGACGTTTTACTGATCACGCATGATCATTACGATCATTGCGACTACAAGACTATACCCAAACTGGAAGGTAAGGTTAAGCGTATTTTGACTTCCCTCGGAGTGGCTTCCCACCTCGAATATTGGGGAGTAGATGCAAACAAAATAACAGAGCTGGACTGGAACGAAAGCTACGAACAAGACGGGCTTACATTTATATCGGCACCGGCACGTCATTTCTCCGGTCGCGGATTAACGAGGGCCAAAACGCTTTGGTCTTCATTCATTCTGAAAACAGATAACTACGCAATTTATATAGGCGCAGACAGCGGCTATGATAAACACTTCAAAAAAATAGGTGATACGCATGGCCCATTTGACATAGCCATCCTCGAGTCCGGTCAATACAATGAAGACTGGAAGTCCATTCACATGATGCCGGAAGAAACGGTCCAGGCCTGTATTGATCTGAAATCAAAAGTGCTGTTGCCGGTACATTGGGGTAAATTTTCATTATCACTCCACCCCTGGAATGAGCCTATTGAAAGAGTCATAAAGAAAGTCGTGGAATTAAATGTATCCGTTATGATACCCCGGATTGGTGAACCCATAACGATCGGGGAACAAAATTTAACCCGGAAATGGTGGAGGGAGGTTTAATCAGCGGCAGGAGGCAGGCGCAGGAGGCAGGAAAACCAGAGCGAGAGCGGACAACAAGCGGCAGGAGGCAGGCGCAGGAGGCAAATCCTAAATCATAATTCTTAAATCATAAATTATAAAGCGGTTGGTGCGGATATGCGGCGGCGTTTGTGTGTATGCGTATCTATGCCATCTTAGAGTACACGGATGATGGCACTCGAACAACCCGTCACATTCGCGCCGACCGGACAGAAAAGAGGTTACTCTGATCTGAGGAGAGGTTACATTGATCAGAGGAGAGGTTACACTGATCAGAAAAGAGGTTGCTTTGATCAGAAGAGGGGTTACTCTGATCTGAGGAGAGGTTGCATTGATCAGAAAAGAGGTTGCATTGATCTGAGGAGAGGTTACATTGATCAGAAAAGAGGTTGCATTGATCTGAGGAGAGGTTACATTGATCAGAAAAGAGGTTGCATTGATCTGAGGAGAGGTTACATTGATCAGAGGATGGGTTGCACTGTCAGATTAAGTTTTAACTACTACAGATGAGCAAACACACTTGCGCCCAGTCACATCCGCGCCGACCGGATTTTCCGATAAAATCCTTTTTTAATACATACCCCTTTACAATATCTGCAAGTCATAGACAGGTGCAATTTGGAACATCACGTTTTTGATAATGCCTGTTTCAGGCCTTTAGCGAAGCTATAAACGAAAAAACGAAGGTTGATAGCCTTCGTTTTCTATTAGTAAAAGTAATGCAATCGTTTGATAATCAAATTTCCTCGTTTCGTTTTTCCTTCCAGGTGCACATTGGAGCATTACCCTTTTGCTCTAGTCATAAAGAATATACATATGCTTTTAAACAATAATCCTCCAAATTCGGAATAAATGTATAGCAATATAACCAGTCTGCTCCTAACTCATGAGCATCTGCGTACACACCATCAAGATTTGAGAGACGAATACTACCACCTTGCTTTATAACTTCATTTCTTAAATCCTTTGAAAGTCTTAATAATGGAGGATACGTTCCTTCTGCAATCGCAAAAATAATACCTGTAAGAGGGTTTATGAGTACTGCTGTGTCAAAAAGTACATAAGCACAATTAACATCTATTTTGTTAGCCAATGTATTCCAGAGAAAATTAGCGCTTTCTGGATGAGTAGATATTTTCATATCAACTTCTTTATCATGAAATTGACATTGTTTAATCTCACATATAAATTCCGGATGACCTTGTTTTAAATAATTTAATACTTCTATATTCTTGGGATTATTCAATATCATAAAACATTATTTTTTAGGTTTAACATACTCAGCCTTGGACGGGTTGTACTCGTATCCCGCTTTCTCCAACATTTCCACCTCTCTTCCGAAAGTGGTTCGCTCACCTCCGACAACACCGCCTTTCCAAATATTTGCCATCTTCGTTGGATCCGACACTACACGAAATACATCATTTCGTGAGATTGCTTCTTGAAGCCATTTTGCATTTGCCTCCCAACTCCAATTTTTTACATTTAATAAATTTAAGCCACCATTGTTAGCTCCCATTCTAAACTTACCTGTAGCAATAACATTTTCAGTTCCTCCTGAAAATCTTCCTAAAACGGTTGTTGTTCTTCCTTCAGCTAGCCTTACTGCATTTCCCCCAAACAAATTCTTTGTTGTGGTGATTTCCACTTCAGTTATCCGTGAAGCAGATAATGCGAGTTTTGGTCCACTACCTCCCATTGGAATCTTTGAACCAGCAACAATTGTTACAACAAACTCCAATGTATGTGGGTCAACCAGAGTTTTACCCGCATCTTTGAGTTGTTGTGTAAATGGAGTATTGATAGTATAATTCCAACTATTGACAGCTGTATTCTTTATAGCAGACCCCATTTGACCAAACTCATTGCCAATATCCCTAGTCCATGTTCCTTGGCTCAGTGATTGATAATTAGCAACACCTGAATTCCAAAGAGCCGGAACTATATTCAATATATTAATAACACCGTTATCCACAGCGGAAACGTAATCTACCCATCCACCATTATAATCAAATTTAGGAATATATGGGCAAAATTCAAGTCCTTCTAAATCAATACCATCAATTGGACGGTTTTCTGCGAAGGCAAAAGGGCTATTCCATGGATAATCACCAAAAATTGGATCTACGCTAAGAAACCTGCCTATTCGAGGGTCATATATTCTTTTGCCATAATCATAGCTATCCCCTCCTCCCTTAAATTCATCATCCTTTTCTTTCCCATTAAAGCCATACCTAAACCTAGAACTACTAAAATGCCTTCCGGGTTGCTCCTGTCCAAAAACATAGTAATCTGAGCTACTAACAAGATCTGGTTGGTAATAATCTATAATACCATCACCATTGTCATCTCTTGGGATTTTTTTATCTGACGTAACAGCTAATACATTTCCGAGATGATTGGATAATTCATACAATTTATTTCCCAAATAATGATTTAATGTATCGTAACTATTTGGAGGACTAGCACCAATCATCTCTATAGATGTTTCTTCTAGACCAATTCTTGAACTTCCATATATATCACGTTCAATAGCTTTATAAGACACACCTGTCGGAATAGAAGTTGTGTTTTCATATATCGATATGACATTTCCCTGACCATCCCTAATATAGTAAGTGCTTCTTTCCCAAACTCCAGCTGCATTGAAAACGTGTTTTGCAATTCGGTTGTGGGAACCATCATAATCAAACTTTAGTGTCTTCTTTAAAGAGCTTGGATATCGATTGATTCCACTTACTTTCTGATATACAGTCCAAGTAATCGCCTGCACCTCTTCGGAAATGTCACGATCAAGATTGCCGATTTCGTCATATCCGTAGTTGTTAATATTGTTATAATTGGATGGATTTGATGTATAAGGTGTGTAAGCTCCTTCATCATCAATATCGAATTTTACGTAACCCGAAGGATCTGAATCGTTAATATGATATAATCTATTTGAAGTTTTCCTTAATATACTAACTCCTGTAAGGGGATCACACACATTATCCATTGGGTACTGATAAGTGAGGTTGTCAAATTCTACACCAAGAGAGTCACTTTTCTTTTGATTTAGGACGTTCCCATTAGCATCATAAGTAAACGAATTATGCTCTAAACCATTATACGGACCGCTAACTCCCCAAGCATTTGTTGCAAGATTATAATTCACGAACGATCTACTTTCAACAATTCTACTTAATTGATCGTCACGATAAGAACATGCTTGAGGTAAAATGTTAGGGAAAATATTTGGAGCATTCGTATATTGAATGGGCTGACTGATAGTTGTCGCAACCATGCTGATATTACCATTGTAAAGATTTGAGCGATTATTGATGGCGTCACTCGCACTAGTATTGCCTTCAAATCTTGTTGTTGGATTGCTCCAGTTTGGGGCTATTGCGCTGTAGTCATTTGAATAATATGTCATGCTATAACCAAAAGCATCTCTCGCGAAATTTTTATTATTGGCGCTAGAAGGATCACCATCCATTCCCATATCTAATTTTGTAGTTAAACCATTGCTATTTACGCCTTTAAACCAGCCATGAATAGTGTAAGCATAGTCCATTCCTTGTACTTGTTGATCACCAATTTCAGTGCGTGCTAACTTTCCATGCGCATAGTAGAAATACCTAATGTCATTATCCCAATTAATTTCGTTGTGGCTGGTTTCTAATGACACAATTCTATTATCAGAATCGTAAACATATTTGTGATAGAATTGATCTGGTTGTTTTTGTTGATAATATACTTCATTGACTTTATTGCTAATTAGATCATAGTCATACTCAAGACATTTGTATCTCTGTGTAGAAAGTCCAGAGGTATATGTATTCAGCAGTTTCTGATTATCCTGAATTAATGTTCTAACATTACCGTGTATGTCATAGCTGTAATGTGTCGCATATTCATATGTTGTTGGATTATTATCATCAAGATCTTCATAAGTCACGGAAGCAGCTCTTTTTCTTAAATTCAACTGAGTAAATGCCGTCGTCGTACTAGTGTTATAATCATAGAGTTGTGGGACGTATTGCTGGTTGTCATAGTAAGTGTGAGTCACTTCTGTTCTATGCCCGCTATTTTCACTAACCCAAGTATTAAGTTTAGAGTCATCAATGACTCTGGGATTATAGAACGCATTTACATACGTTCCAAATATGCTGCTAAAATTTATCCCTGGTGTAGTATTTTCAGCCTTTTCACCCATTTCGATAGTTCTTCCTAAAGCATCATATTCTGTATAGCTATAAGCTCTTGGCGTTTTATTGAACTGTTTAGAGTTTTGACTAACTGTTAGCCTTCCCAGTCTGTCATAATAGAAGAACGTACTGAACATATCACTCTCATCATGCAACAGCCGTGCATAAGGAACGTAATTTCCATTGGCAAGGGTGTTTTTCAGTGTATTCGAATAATTGCCGGCCAGGAAACCACTATAACGGGAAGGGAAGGTAATTACATTGATAGCTACAGTACTGGCTGAGGCGGCACTTGTAATATTATATCCATCCTGTACCGTTTGTGGAGTCCAGGTAATTGAATTGGCTGCCAGGCTCTGGACATTACAGGTAGTGTGACAGGTAAGCAGGATACCATTGTTTCCTACTACATATCCATTACGGTCGTCATGGAAATATACATCGTTATAGCTTCCTGGTCCGGTTGGGGTCTGATTGATAAAGGCCGTGCCATTAAAATACTGCACAGTATTTCCTGTTCCGACTACCATAAATGTATTATCCGAAAAGAGGTGAATGGCATTGTAGGTATTGGTGGTTATTGCAGCGGTAACGGGTGGTCCTGCCGTTACTACCCCGCTGCTGTTAGCTGTAAGTTTTACATGAGAAAGACGGGAACCAACGGCATAACCCACATTGGTTATCACCTTTCCAAATGCGATATCATTCCAGGTCATTAAAGTGGGTCCACTTGTGATATAATTGAATCCGGGAAGATGGATGATTGTTGTGGCTGTAACTGTTTGCGCCAGATATCGTCCGTTTCCTGCAATCAGCACATGACCGGGAGCTGTGGTCCAAACGGAATTATAGACAGGAGGACCTCCGGTAAGTTCCGGTAGTATCAATGTCCAGGAAAGACCTGAATTCACTGTATGTCTTATTGTTCCATTCGCACCCACTACATATCCTTCATTCGCATTGATAAAATTTGCATCCTTCAGAGAAGGAGGATATACGGCCTTGATCTTAGCTCCTGAGATTACGGTTGGGGAGGTATTGAAATAGCTGTATACATTTCCTCCGGTACCTACTGTAAATACACTGTTCGTCAAACCAGGCTGATATGCGATTCCATTGAAATCCGTTGTTCCGGGTTGTGGACTTGCCAGTGTCACCGTTGGAGTAGCAGTACTGATAGCGGAAACATGCAACAGGGTTCCGGCATCTCCGGCAACATAACCGTCATTTGTACCATTATTTAATACCATGTTATTAAGACTTACCGTTGTACCCGAAGGTATCGCTGTTAGTGTTGCCGTGCTGGTTGCTGTATTAATACTATGCTTGTACAAAGCTCCCTGATCACCGATCAATAAACCGGTTGTAGGTGTTGCAAAACCAATATCATTGAGAGTCTGGCTATTTCGGGTTACGATCCAGGTGAAGACAGAATTATTTGCAGAACCTATCATCACCGAACCGTCTTCACCGGCAGAATAGGCAACGTTACCTGTATTATTCGCCATACTGTATATTGGCAACGGAACCATATTCGTGCTTTGATCGGTAAAAGGAGGAGCCGGGAAAATAGGACCGTTGGATGTCTGGATAGATCCTGCAGTGCCGACTACGGTGAGCATATTATTAATGGCCGTAAAGGCTACATCAGATGGTGTACCCGCTATGCTGATAATGGCCGATGAATTGGTAATCGTAGGTACTGTTGGATTCACCGTTGTAAAATGAACCCGATAAGCTCTGTGAACACCTCCCACCTGCCCTACCGAATAGAAATCCGTTCCTCCCGGTATAATGGCCATTCCCGCAAAATTGGTGGTGGTCGTTGTGGGTTTGTTTATCAGATTGGTTACCGTAGTACCTGTTACATTCTGTACAAACTGATATAAGTTATCTCCCGTAAAAGTGCTCACGAATGCGGAACGGATCAGGTTGTATGTGTTGGTGCCTATCGTAATAGGATCTACCCGCATGGCTATATTTTTAACCGGCAATTGTGCCGCTGGTACGGTAGAAGCCAAAGGAGCAGCCCAGCTCACCACAGAAGCTGAAATATCCGTGGTATAATACAGGTTTGCAGAACCCGCCACGACGGCATATACAGCCGTACCGGAAACACTGGCTGAAACAGCCGTCAGGTTATCCGTCGTGTTCGGAAAAAGAACGGAAATAGTTCCGAAATAAGGAGAGACTGCAGACGTATTGGCTACAATACGGGTGACCAATCCGTTTTTACCTACCGCTATCCCTTTATCCATGCTGTAGAAGAAAAGACTGTTATAGGTATCCGTTGCATGACCCAGCAATACCCATGTTTGCCCTCCATCGGATGACTTATATAATTGTCCCCCGCTTCCGGCTGTACCGATAATGGCTACCCCAATATTCGGATCGCGGAAAAACACATCGAGGAAGTCACCGGTTATGCCGGTTTGCACCTGTTTCCAGGAAGCTCCGGAATTGGCCGTATAGAGCAGACTACCGTCAATACCACAAGCAAATCCTTTTGCAGTCGGCGTAGTGACATTCAGTATATAAGATACTTTAGCCAGATCGGTTGAAGTAAAGGCTGTAATCTGATTGAACGTAGTGCCGGGATTGTTTCCTCTGTATACGACACCTGTCAGTGCCGCGGCATCATAACCTCCGACAATGTATCTGGAACCGTCATTGGTTACAGAAGTAAGATTTACAGTAGCCGGAATAACAGGAGTTACCGTAGCCGGAGTAAAGGTGACCGTTCCTCCGGTAATCGTTACATGAAGTAATACTCCTTTGTCACCCACAATAACTCCATTGGTAGGACTTATAAATGCGAGGTCATTCAGATCGGATGTAATACCTGTTGTATAAGCAGGGGTCAGATCCCAGCTCGCGCCTCCATCTTGTGTCAAAAGTACCACACCTTGTTTGCCCACTGCCATACCTACTGTAGCACTCAGCATTTTCACCTTGGTCAGATCAGCAGCCACCAGATCATAAAGGGGTTGCCAGGTATTTCCTCCATCGTTTGAGGTATAGATATACCCTCTGTTAAGGCCACCTACTGTAATATAACCTGTGAGATAACCTTTGTTGGCATCCACGAATTGGGTAGACGTAACCACGAGCTGGCTATTGAGACCATTCGGAAGCTGGTATTCAAAAATGTTCATCTTGTCGTGATCGGGAACACTCTGTTTCACAAGCTGATTCAGACTGTTATATTGATACGTTGTCGCCATCACATGGTTGGTATACACCGTATGTGTCCCATTCGTGCGATCAGCAATAATTTTCTGATCTGTAGAACTCAGATAAGACTGAACACCTGCTACCGTAAAATCAAGGAGGCTTACTCCTTCAGGTGGAACGCTACGAATCAGATTACCCACCTGGTCGTAATAATAGAGCGTGAAATGAAATTCTTTATCCTGATAGGAATCCGTAAATGTCTCCACGGCAGCCAGACAATGCTGATTATACTTACTTCCAAGCACAGCCTCCATACTGTCCACATAATTATTGTATTCGTTCTGGGCATTTGCCAGGGCCATGTGTAACATTTGCTGACCACAAGGGTTCGACGGTGTAGACGGAGGGCTTGGCACCAAGGTAATAGGTGCATTAGGAGTGCATGGTGGACGCGGAGCCGTACAAGTTTCCTGATTTAAGTGAATACCTTGTATGATCTGCTTAAGATCGGTGATGGTTCCATTTTCAACCGAAGTAAGAAATGCTTCATATTGTCCAAGACAATAGCAGAAATTAAAAGTTGTAAAGGATTGTTGCGTAACAGGTGTTGTAATTGTCGGCAAGTTGGGCTGTACCGACATGGCGTAGTTATTATAGGTAGCCACTGCAGTCAGATATTCCTGATAAGCGGTTGCACAGGGATCGGGAGTTACCAATGTTCCCGGGCAACCCGTAAATGAAATCAAAGCCGTTGGCTGACCCAAGGTGGCACTTGCAGCCGCATATGTAAACCCATTGAGATAGTTCATATAACCTTCCACACAGTTGCAATAATTCTGTTCGAAGAACGTGCCCTGATTGAGTGGTACAAGTGGAGGGTAATGGTGAAAAGCCGCATACGCAGAAGCATTATATGCCTGCACAGCCTGTATATACAAGGCATAATTTTCCTTGCAATTTTCAGCTGTAGGGCCTGTCTGATTTCCACAGGCAGGGAACTGATAGATGCTGGTAGGCAATGGCAAACTGGCTGTTGCAGACGCATTGATGTAAGTACTCAGGTATTGCAAATACTGGCTCACACAGGGACAGAATCCCGCTGCATGAAACTGGTCAAAGGAAATAAAGATGTGATTATTGAATTGATGATGATGAGCAAGGGCAAAAGGAGAAGAGTTGTAAATACGGATGTAATCCAGATACAACTGATATAATCGCTGACATTCCAACAGATTATGTACGGGTGTTGTACATACATCCACCCTTGGCATTGGAGAAGGGCAAGTCCCCGGGGTGCTAAACCCCGTAATATAGTTTTGGAATATGCGCTCCGCTGCCGGAGAACAACACAGGTTATTATCCACAAAATCCCCGTAACTGTACATGGGTGTAATCTGCCAATAGTTCTGACAGGTAAGCGCCACACGCTGACGGGCAACAAACTGATTATATGCCGCTAAATAAGACCTGTAAAGAATAACACAAGGATCCGTATTGGACGGGATACTTCCCTGAGAAGCTCTGAAGGCCAGCTCAGTTAATGGATTCTGGCTCGGTAAAGGATAGTTTTGCAAATAAGCAATATAAAGATTGATTCCGTCCACCAGCAAGCTGTCGAAGAACGTGGAATCCGGCATCACTCTTAATGTGATGGCTCCTGTAAAGGAACGAGCCCTTACATTATACTGGTTGACAGCGTTGACATACCGGTTGTATAATATCCTGGGGGCATGCATATTCGTGCGTATGACCGGGAACGGCGCAAGGGGATTCAACGCATTGGTAGAATCCAGTGCAGGATTAAAGAAGCTCATGAAAGTTGTATCGGCTGTGGTGGTAACGTCAAATCTTCCTACGTAGAAAGCTGAATACGCCATTGGTGCCACGTAACCAGGACTTGTTGGCGCCAACCCTAACTGAGTATTCAATGCTGCTAATTTTGAAGTATAGGTCTGATAATTGGTAAGATTGGTATTCGGAGCACTTAAACTGCTTGCCAGATCCACGCTATCCATATATGTCTGAAGCGCTGCTGGGGACAAAGCAGCCAACGAAGCAGCAGGACGCGCTATAGCACCGTTTGAAGTACTTAATGGACATGCATCGCAATTTTGCAATGGCAGGCAGCTCTGTCCGAAAACAGTGTCCGTGAATGTTACTCCCGATGAGGTATACTGAGCCAGGAATTCAAAACCAAGATAATTCCCATAACTGTCCTGAGGAGGAACACCTTTTATCTTGGAAATAGCGGTAATATTCGAGAAATGCAGATTAGGGCTGAAACTGTTTTTCTGAGTTAATGTCAGATTACAATCATTATTATCGGGATTAAAAGTGAACGTAAGAGTTTCAGTCAGCTGACTGCCGTTCTGAACACTGGTGAGTGCGCTTGACGTGGAAGTGGAGGCAGCAGGGAATGAGGATTTCAGCAAGGCTGTCATGGCCGGGCTGGCATACAAATTTATGTTTGGATTAAATGGACTGACAAGCAATACATTTTTCAATAAATTATCAAGATCTGTTGTCAGAGTATATCCATTGCCTACACAGTTCATAGGGGTAGGCAACGAACAAGAACCCATACTCTGTGGTGTCTTAGCTCCCGTAGAAATATTCTGAATATTAGCGTCTCCGTCAATATTAACCAAAAGCGCCCCGGTAGCATCCAACCCGTTTATCTTAAACAGGTTGCTGTAATTACTGGTAACTCCGGAAAAACTTTTGATCGAAGCGAGGTTGGCGGCCGTAAAAGTGGCCGGTGTATAGGTAGCAAAATGAAGAACTATCTTCTGAGTGGCTGCTGTAGTTGCCCGAAGTTCAAAGACAGAACCTCCGGCATAGTTCCAGGTAAGGGCATTGGTCGTGACACCTAACGCACTCTCCATGGTAGGGGTAATGAAACTACTATAGGTCGGTAATAAATTAAGATTGGTTGAAGTCAAATGCCCGGCAGAAGCGAGGGCCGTCATCAGAACACTCATATCCGTAGCCAGTGCATTAGGCTGGCACTGATCGGCAAATCCACAACCGTCCAGTTTAAAACAACTGGTTCCGTTAATATTCTGGTATGAAGTTGCTGGAGGGCTGACAGAAAGATCCACCACCTGAGCAATGGCGCTGAATGTATACGCTCCAGGCAAACCACCCGTAGCCTGAAGATTTTGAAGTGCCACTATTTCGGACCAGGAGGTGATGGTAGTCCCTGTCTTATCCAAAGAAAGTGTGCAGGCTACATTACTGTTGGAGGTATTGACAAAATTACCGCTTAATATATTTCCGGCTGTACTGGTAACCTGCCATGCATAGGGAACGGTTGTTGTAGGTACTGTTGTGCCATTGAGAAAATTATAAAGATCGGGGCTGAACTGAGGGTAATTCTGCAAGTTAACCGGAGATGTTGAAGCCAGGGCATTGTTCTGCCCAAGAGCAGAAAGCAATCCCTGCAATTCCACTGCCACCGGACACTGCCCGGTTTGAAGATAGGTCTGGTAAGCCACTGCATTCGGATCGCTTGAAGGCAGGTCGTTTTGATCCACAAATCGTTTCGATTTGCCTGCATACAGCGCATAGGTGGCATAACTGCAGGGCTGACTTGGATCCAGGTACTCTACAGCAGGGAATGGAAATGCAGGCATAAAACCGGATGCCGTCGGATCAAAGTTGGAATTACCTATACAACCATTGTAGCCTTTGCAAGTGCTCTTGACATACTGGTCTTCCAATTGTTTAAGCACTTTCAGTTTTTCCCCATAATAAAAACTCTTAAACAAAGTCCATTCCTGATTTTGAATGGAGGTAGTCATGGAAGGATTCGCCGTATAGGAGTTTCCGAAATCAAGACAGGGAGAAGAAGTATAAATATTAGTACTGTATTGTGTACCACAACGGGCAGTAGCCGCTGCCACATCGACCATACTGTAAGGGATACTGTTTATGTATACATAGTTCAGAAAACGATCTTGCAGGGTGTTATGAATATTAAAACTGGGAACAATGCTTTGGAATGCACTGTTCGTAACAAAAGGATCATAGGGGGAATTGGTGCTGAATGTAAAATAATCGGCCACACGCCCTGCATCCGGACCGGTATAAGTGGGCCCCGGTTTAATCAGATTGGCAGCCACCGCCTGAGCAAATGTTTGAGAAGCAACCATGAGGGCATCAAAATCATCACTGGAACCTTTATCACCATTTTGTACAATTCCAAGCTGACTGCAAACGGAATAGTAACAATACTCGGGATGATACTTAACAAGAGACAGCGCCCATTCCGGCTGCCAGGCGGCAATGAAATCAGACACATTCGCCAGATTCTCCGGATAGGTATAAAATCCTTCACTATCCGATTTTATCCAGGTAGCTGTTGTATTCACCACAGCCGGGATATAAACGTTGGGAGCAGTTTGTGTGAGTCTCACTATAGATCGGTTCCCTTGATTATCTACATAATACGGATAGGTTGTTCCATTAATCACCACACTGGGTTTAGTCCAGTTGGCATTGGCCCCTCCCAGCGGAAGCTGATTGCCTGTGTTGAAAACTGACAGAGGGAAATGAGACGGGTCTATAGTCGTACCAAAGAGATAATCTCCATATTGTCCTGCCGGGCTTACATCCGCCTGCATCTGCAGATACTGGACATCACAAACACTCATGGGCTTGCAGGGTTTCTGACATTGCTCAATAAGGAAATCATACTGCAGATCGGTTCCCTTACCGGCGGCAACGAAAGCATCCTTGGTTCCCAAATTCGCTGCGCATTTGGCACAAGTTATAGAGCAGCTGCTTGTATCTAAATTAGCCAGCTGAGCTGCCTGGAAATCATACAAAGTTTTAATACAAGGAGGATTCTCTACCGGATAGTTACTGGAATCCAGAGCCTGTGCCACATAAAAATCGCGGGCAGCGCTATTCACGGTAAGAGTCTTGCTCACCGTATAATTGCCCGGTTGCAATTGCACGGTTACAAAGGATTCGTTATCCGTTGTATAATAATGCGGACCAGGGCCGGGTGAACAGTTGGTATTAAACACCAGTTGCCCTCCAACTATACTAAAATTACCTACATGCTTTTGAATAAGCACACTTCCGCTGGCCGGGGTGGTAGTTGATACAATATTTCCGCAATCATCGCGGATTTCGATATCCAGATCGTAAATACAATTATAGCAGATCTTACTGCAGGCAATTTTAATTGTGTCTACCTTCAAAGAATAATTGAATGTATAAGCTGAAGGAAAGGAAACAGTGAGATCCTTGGTAAAAACAACAGCATCTCCGGCAGGGTCAATTGTGTTAAGAGTACTATGGCCGCTAGCATCTGTTGCGAAAAGATCGGAAACAAGTGTTACCTGTGCCGCGGCCGCAGAAGGTATCGGAGTTAAAAGAGGTTGACCGGTTGTAGGATCCACTCCCCCATCTCCTGCCAGACAAGTAGCTACAGTCCTGCCTTCCTGATCCAAATAAGTATTACTTCCCTGCCCGTTTGCATCAATTACGGTATTCATCTTGTAATGGGCCGCATCTCCCGCTTCACTGCCAAACATCCGATCCAGTTGAATCTGATCCGGACTTCCGTAAATATATTTAGTCTCATGACCGGTACCCAGCTGATGATCTATACCCACCCCGCCCTGACGACGCACACGACCCGTATTATCAGGAGTATATTCCATTTCTGTAAATGGATATTTCAGGGCATCCGGCAAATAAGCCTGGGGTCCCACTTTATTGGGATTACTGGAAGAATAATAATTGGATGCTCCGCTTGAAGGATCCATACCCAATACAGGACCATCACATGGATTACCGCTGGCATCCAGATCAAAATCGTTACGTGAATATTTTACCGGACTGCCAGACGACGGAGCATCCAGATTGAAGTTCGGATAGTATTTAATAGACGATTCAACTGCTGTGGAGCAAACCGGAGCAGGCACGGGTACAGGCAATACATTTACTGCTGGACGTCCCTGAAAATCATAAACAGTTTCACCTACCAATGTGTTTTTATCCGAATTCATTTGGGTAACCGTTTCCCGGTTTCTCAAACTTCCATCAAAATAACTAATCACCTCTTTCTTCTTTCCCTCTTCGGCATATGTGGCGCTAAACTGCCAGTTCTTTAACCCTTCGTGTTCTGAAACAGGGATCACATTATTGGCAGTTACAGAAGAAAGTCCGCCCTGATCGGCAACACTCCATACTCCTGTAATAATATTGGCAGGGTTCAGATAATCAACCCCTATTGCCCTCACCCTGCATAAAACATATCCATGTTCAAATGCCAGGGTGATATTATAACTATTGGGGTTGGTAGGGTCGGATGACACCTTGGTTGAATTCCCCCTGAAATCATAGGAAAGTTGACTGATTGGTAAATAGGTAATCGTACTTCCAACAGGGACGCCATAATCATCTACCCAGGTCCATTCCAGTTCATAGGATTCTGCTCCTACAATTGTTGGCCAGGTAATTTGTACCTGATCATTTATTCCATCACAATCTGAATCAATAAATACGGGAGGGTTAATGGCGATGGGTACCGTGGCATTGGAAGTAAAAATAGCATACCGTTGAAGACTAATGGTGTTATCCACGTATAGCATGGCAGGAAGGGAGCTACTAGGCACCCCGTTAATGAGAATACTTGTCACGGTAACGGTACAACTGTAACCTCCATTTAGTATTTCGGTTGTTTTATCGAGGTAAGGAGCCGAACCGCTGAAGGGATTTATTTTTATTTCCAGTGTCTTTGTGGTGTGCAAATGATGTCCTGAAGCATCCAGCCGGTTGATGGTCAGACCCAACTGAACATCCATTGGATTGGCAATAAAGGTGAGGTCGGTATGATCAATACCGAAGGTGATGGTATTGAGTACCTGTACATCATTCACCCCACTAAAAGGAGAAGGACCGGTTGTTGTTACCGAGTTACCCACTAGAACCGGATTGGCCATAGTGCCGGAGAGTCGGTTAGTTAAGGTAATAGTGCCCGCCTTGGCATGAGCCGCGAAAAAGAGAGCGACAAAAATACCGAGGACCGCTTTCGGAATACGTTGGGTGAATGGCTTCATCGAAGTGTAATTTTATTTGACAGAATATCGTTGATCCAAAAGTTTATAATGCTTATAGGCTGCAGCCAGCTCATATTTCGTCCCTGTCTTTTTCACATACCGGGATTCGCTAAACTCCTCTGCTGCAAAATTTTTATTAGGCTTCCAGTCGCTGAAAGCGATTTTGATTTTAGGTTGTACTTCTTTTTTCTGTTGATTCTTTACTTTCTTATTGTAAGACATTACCACTTCCTTCAGAAACCCATTTTCACCTGTAACAACCCGACAAAATGACACCGGAAAGGTTTCCGGAAAATCCAGTTCATAATCCAGTTCTTTAGATAGCTCCATTTTTTTCACTGAAATTGCCTTTGCTATCACAGAGTCCTTTAGCTCCGTAGATGGCTGACGCTCCAAAGAAGCATCCGGATTCGCAACCAGAATTAACTTCTTGACCGAATCAATCTCCAGTCTTACATTTTCGTTTTGTATGGTTTCTATCCCGAGCATCATACTGTGATATTTTTTCTGATCGCGTCTGTAGTATCCTCTGGACTTATCATGCACCACCTCGCTTGTCCGATCCTCATAGGAATAATGAGCAATACGCACTTCATAAGTGGTTAAATCTTTCATTTTCTGGTCAATTTTTCTCACACCGGTTTTCAGCTCCTCCTTGCTTATTTCTTTCCATAGCGGACTCTGAAAGGAAACCAGAAACCCCATCAACAAAACAACCCGTATGCACTTTATGCTGTATGCGATCATGGCTTTTTCTTGGTATTGTTTTTATTCTCTTTTATTGTCATCACGCCCCGTTCTGTTTCCTTCTTCAACCGGGTTAATTTCCCTTCCTGGTCATATTCATAAATGGTCGCATAATTGCGCTCATCCAGTTCTCCAACCAGGCGGAGTGTGACAGGATCATATACATAGGATTTCATACTTCCATCAAAGGGGAACACCCGTATATCATCAAAAAAACAATTGCCGCTGGAGCTGTTAAGCTGGATGTTTAAACCTACCGCCGTTGGCGGAACAGTGAATGTCATTTCCATACGTTGCCAACCATCTATAATAGTTCCCGATGGGGTTACAGTTACTGGCGGCGGTATAGGACCAGCACTGACCGAATAAGACAATACCAGGGATGGGAATGTATAACTGGTTTTAGCTGGCAAAGCATTCTCTTCTTTTGTCCAGGCGCTTACCAGATATTGTTTGCCTGGCTCGGGACGGAATGAACCCAGACAATCTTCACAAGGATGAGGAGGTACCTCCCGAACCGAGATTGGAATATCAAGCGACCCTACACAGGAACCGGCTGCGGGCCCGGGCGCCTCACCAAAAGAAAATACAACGGTATGGGTTCCATATGTTGTATAAGTGTGCGTGATACCCATGGTAGGTAAAAAGGAAGGTGTTGTGACCAGAGGAGACCCATCACCGAAGTCAATAGAATAATAGGGATATACCAGAGGGCCAGTATATAGGAAAGTAACTGTGGAATTGATAAATATCAACTGGGAAGAGGCCGTAAAGGTAGCGCCGGGAGGCATAGAGGGTGTACCCGTTGTAACAACCTTCTGGACGGTAGAAACGCATGAATTGGGTCCTGTAGCTGTCAATGTGACCGTATAGTGTCCTGCAGCTAGAAACGTATGGGCTGGGGTTGTTAAGGTTGAAATATTTTGTGTGCCCGAAGTTGGATCTCCGAAATTCCAGCTATAGGTAGTATTCGATAAACTTCCTACAGGAGAAAAAGTGGTATTCTGAAAAATGATTCTGTTCCTTACACATAGAACTCCCGGGAATACGAAATCTGCAGTAGGGCATTGTGTTGAGCAGGCGCTAGCAGGAAAAATACTGATATAATGCTGATAGCTTTGCAACACAATGCCATTTATGTCATAGGCCTGCAAAAAGACCTGATAATCTCCTGCCGATGCATAAACATGATTCACCCCCATTACCGAAGCATTCACAAATACATGATTGCCATCTCCGAAATCCCAGCCCCATTTGGCTACTGAGGTCAGCGGGCCACTGGTCGTATTATTGAAAACCGTCTCCCCTGCACTTAAACAAAGGGAACTATTAACAACACTAAAACCGACATTGGCCGTCATTTGTGCGTAAGTATGCTGTGTATAATAAAGCATCCCTAAGACCAGAAAAATCAGAAATTTGCTTTTCATGTTTCTATCTGTTATTGACATGGATTAATTCCGGTAAAGACGGCGGGCACCGCCGTCGAATTATATACAAGGTGATTGGTAACGATACAACCAGCACTATCCGTTATGGTCAGATCAATTGTGAAACTGGTTAAGTTGCCTGTCGTATTTGAAATCACAAGCCCGTATGCTGTCTGCATAACATTTACCGATCCATTGATAACATTCCAATCCAATGTATAGGCCCCACTTGCTCCCGTCACATTGATCTGAATCGTTCTGCCAACAAACGTGAAACAATCTTTCAATGTGCATCCGGGTGCATGTGTACAGCCTTCTGTCAGCTGTTTGCTCATTGTAACAGGTGTTCCTTGTGCAACTTCAATACTCCGTTGTCCTGTATGCGACTGCGTATTGGAGATATTAATAGCCGATTGATTGAATTTGAAGTGATTATCGGCACAGTGGCTGAAATCATAATCCTCAAAACCATCAAAACCGATATCTCTGTATCGCGCATTAGCCGATACTGCCGTTGCAAAAGTTTCATTATAGCCAAACTCTGCGGCGGAATATCTGCCCAATGCATCCTGATTCTCTATTTCAGGTCCAAATGCACTGTATTCTGTTACAGTTGACGTAAACGTCCAGTTATGCCCGTCAATGACCCACTTGCCTCCAACCAGTTTAAAGAAAGGCAGATACGCTGTAAAGATCCCGTCTTTTCGGATGTTGGTATTGTTGTCAAAACTGCTTTGAGTACGATCCGTTAAATGCAGATAGGATGTCTGGGGCTTGAAAAAACCTCTTGTGCCCAACACGTACGGATTGGTTGAATTATTTGTTCCCGTAGCAGCCTGATCAAAACAATCGCAATAGGTTCGCCAGAGATTGGTGAATACAGTGGCTGAGGCCTGAAGCACCTGCTGATAGGTATTAGAAGCAATACCGGAAAGCGGATTACTTAATGTTGTAAGCTTGGCAATCGGCGCATTTTGCTGATTCCTTCTGCCAGGGCGAATGATCTTGGCCGTAAGTGCCAGTCCTGCGCTGTTTTGCGGGAACCCCATTTTGTTTTCTAAATTGATACTATTCGTATTTACCCCCGTTACCCATGCCATAACGGTTAACGTGGTAGACGGGCTGCTGAGTAATACCTGATCCCCCTCACTAAAATAGGTGGCAGCGTTGGGCACATTATACACACCAGCAGCACCAACTCCAATCGGAATAGTAACGCCTATATTTTTGTACACCTGTCCCATACCGTCATAATACCAATGCGCAGGATAGGTTAGTGAATACACCTTATCATTGAAATCTGTTGTGGTCTGCGTAAGGAGTACTTCTCCGGTTTCAGCATCATAAGCGAGGTTGTTTGTCTCCACAACCGAGCTCAGATCTTTTGCTACCGTTCTGTCCAGAATACCAAAGCGTTGTATGACCTTATTAGCAACTGCCGACCGGAATTGGGTAAGCTGAGAAGTGAAGGAAGGCCAGGCTGAAGGAACTAATACCGGGACTACCGCGTCGAAAATATCCAGGTTAAGCTGGACAGCAGCTGAAATAGTGCTGTTTTGACTTTGGCGGAAATCAGTCGTAAAATCAGAGAACATTCCTATGTCGGCAGTTCCTATGGAGCCATCTTTATTGATCACAGTAACTGTATTGGTTAGTCTGCTGCAATCTGCCAGATAGGGCAAGGTTTTATAATAATATTCTACAGAAGTAATAGGAACTGTTTGCCCTTCCTGATATACGGATTGGGACTTAGGTTTACCATGCATATCATTCAGCTCTATCTTAAATCCTTGAGAGGCTGTCATGAAATCCCTCACATCAATCGAAAGAAGAGATGAAAGACTCAGGGGATCGCTCTTATCCCGTTTAGGAAGAATATCCGTTCTTTCCGTAATCGTTGGGAAATCTTTGGCTGTATAGAATTCATGAACTACCTTACCTGTTGCGTGGTGTGTTACTCCGGCACGTTGCAGATTTCGTACTGTTACCCGGCTATATCCTACGGAAGCGCTCGGGAAGAAGGTTTCTCCAAAAGGTTCTTCCAGATAATGTTTGTCATCCGGCACAAGAAGCTTCTTGATCTCAAAGAAGACCGGTTGTTTCCATGGGTTTTCATCACCTCCCTGTTGAGGCTCATAGGATGCCACACCGGAAGAAGTTCCGTCATCCAGAGTATAGTCGTATACCTGACCATAATTGAAAGCACTTTCGGCCGATCCTGTCATCGTATCCCAGGCATCATTGATCGTAACAGAGTGTACACGCAGTCCACCGCCAAGTTTTTTCTGAGTAGGGCAAGCTAGCCGCACCCAGGATTTCCCTGGCACAAAAGTCTGGCAATGGAAATTATTATAAATAGAATTATTAGGCCCTGCAATGAACGCTGCAATGTTGGCTGCAAAATTAGAACCGGCTAAAGCAGTTAACACTTGTTCCCCGAATGGTGCCCCATCAGCAATAGGTGGTTCATCATATACAATTCTGGGTGTATTGACCCGTCCGAACTGAATTGCAGCACGAAGAATTGGGCTATAGCTCCCTGTTCCATCATTTTTCAAATCGCAACTTACCAGTGTAATGTACCCCCTCGGTATGGATCCGGAATTATCAATTCCGCAATGCGAAGGATCCAGTTGAGCATAACCCGGCACATATTCATAACTACCCAGTGTACCATTACCCGAGGATCCCATATCCACCATAAACCGGAAGTATACCATGTTAATACCGGAGATATACTTATTGATATCGGTTATGTAGTTACCAGGGTGGTAAGGATCTGGCTGGCAATCGAAATAATACTTTGTACTTCCTCCTCCAAAATTGAGATTTGAATTAACGGGATTAGATGCCACATCAGCCGACCGGATCAAAAACATTTGATTTGCCTGTTTATTCTGCACATAGGCATAATCATCCGACTCAAATTGCAACTGTATATTACCCCCTGATGGCAGATTAATCTGATTCAGGGTCCAGGCCGATACATTTACATCTTCTGTAACATTATTCTGATCTACATAAGGGAATTCAGGAGCCGTGAATGTAGCATCCGTAGCGGCGCAAGTACCCAGATTGGGTTTATAGCACCCCCACCGGTCATAACTCTTGATATTGTAATTGGGATTACCTCCGGAACCAACTGCAGGATACACAAATGTGTAAGGGCTTAATCTTGATTTATTGGAGTTCTGATAGGTGAAATAAATTTTCTGCAATGTCAGTTTTCCCTTGTTGGCATTAAGATCAATGCCATTCACAATTACAGGATTTCCGGTATTATTGGAAACTCCCCCGCAAAGCGAATAATCGTACTCAAAATGAACCTGTTTAATGGCCGGAGGAGCTGCAGCAGGATTAAATCCGGTGGCAGCCCATGCTTTATAAGCAGGTTTGGTATACAACGAAATGGTTCTCAGTAATTGAGATGCCTTTGCGGGGTTGGGATCAATACCTCCATTTTTATCGATTACACCTCTGGCATCTTCTCTTCCCTCCGTTGTAAAAGTGCAGACATAATTTTTCGTCTCTATCTTTTCCAGATACCAAAGCTCCTTGGTACCATACATGTAATTGGCTTTGTCATCAGTCTTGTCACTTTTCAACCCTTCATTAAAACTAGCCTGATTAAGTTCAGCAGGAACCCTCCATTGATAATCCGGAATCTTTCCATAATAGAATTTGGTGTAATCACCTAAATCTCCATCGCTGGGTCCCCGTTGATTGTCCGAATCCACATAATCGGAAGAGAGTACTTCTGTTAACAGAAATGAGTGTGCAAAGGGAGGTGTGATGGTATTGGTATAATAATTGTCAATTCCACGAGTATTTCCAATACTGTTTTCAGCACCAGGATTATAAGAAACCAATCCCGTCTGACAATCCCCGGTAAAGCCAGGATTTCCATTGATATCGGTTCCTACGGCAAAGGTTGTTTCTTCCTGGTGTTTGTTATAAGCAGCAATCCCGTATACATATCTCTTACCATCTGTTCCGTAGGTGGTAATTTCGCCGATATGGTGATTAGGCGCACCGGAATAAATGTTCTGTGTACTGGGGTCATCAATGGCTGCAGTATTCATCTCGCCATGCGTCAGAACGGCAATCTCCTGATTCCGTTTATCCCGCGCAGTTCTGTAATTAGCACTTGAAAGAACGGTACCATCAGAAAGATTGTTAGTAGCAGGGCAGTAAAAATCCGTAGAAAGGTCCGTTTGTATTCTCACCGCATCAGTGCCTCCAATCTTTGCCATAAAAGAAGGATCGGAGTTCACCGATTTTTCATTGGCTTCTTTGAAATACGCCTTTTCGTAGGTAGGATCTCCGGTAGATGATTTGTAATACAGATCGGGAAGCGCCCCATTCTCATCACTCCATCGTCCGGAAGTGGAGTTAACAGAGTTAACCGTAATATCCACACCTACGTGAGTAAGATCGCCTAAACCTACTTCACCTCCAATAGAAAATCCTGTGCTGGTACAGTAAGATGCAGCATCATACACGTGACCTATATCGCCCCTGAACGGACGATAGCTCCCTCCAACTCCCTGACCGGACACAGAATAAACGTCGAATGTATAATTCGGAATGGGTAGTGCAGGAGTACTCTCATTAAAACTCTGATCCTTTTCCCGGTTAAAATCCATCGTTGCATAATCATTGCTTACGCCTTCATCGGAATGCAGGTAACCATAAGCGGGACTATTAATGGTATTTTGAATAAGACTTTGCTCGGAGTAATAACCACCAATAGTAAAATTTGGATGAGTAGCAAAAAATGCCAGGCCCAGTTTAAAATTACCCGTCACCGAATAATTCTGAGTGGGCATTGTTATATTAGGAGTATAAGTAGGTTGTCCGAAATTAAAAGTAGCAGCAGGTGATCCCAGGGTCTGCCCGCTGGAATAGGTGTCATTACCGCTTTTATCCTTATAGTCATTATTTTTAGCCGCATCTTCCTTCGTATTGGCAGATCGGGCCATGGCACTTACATTCTGACTCTGACTCACGCTTGCGCCTACCGTTAAGCTCTTCATCCCTTCTCGTGAATTGATAGAAGTTCCTACATGTAAGCCAAGATTTGTTTTACTATCTCCTTCGCTTATGCTTTTGGAAAGACCAATGGAAGGAGCTATTGTTAATCCTTCATCACTGCTGGAGGTAATTCCAAGACCACCGGTTAAACTTCCGGAACTGGCACTTCCCACACTAATCGATAAATTAAGAGATTGCTCAGCACTGACGCCAGTATAGTTATTATATTTCACCCCAAGACTATAACTAATTCCAAGATTTGAGAATCCGGCAATTTCCAATCCGGCTCCTAAGTTGATACCAATGGTTTTATTCACTTTTGTATTAAACTCCCTCGTTATAACATCTCCGTCAAAATCATCGGGTAT